>OAUF01000515.1_pt1 | contig 26482 bp, 22 predicted proteins | sample 1495111 | NCBI WGS metagenome assembly OAUF01 (sample SAMEA2580002, study PRJEB22360) | human gut metagenome | reverse complement strand
ACATTATTGCGGAATGGGGCGCCGGAACCGCCTTTGGCGGCAATGTGGCGGCAAGCCTTCCGCTGGTTGGCTGCCTGGTTGCCTTAAAGGGACGCGTTGCGGATACCTCCGCTCCCAGAAAACAGCGCGGCGCAGGAAGGAAAGCATCCGGCCTCAAGGCGGTGCTTGCCACGCGCAGCCTGCTTTTCATCATGATCAGCGCTCTGATTCAGAATATCTGCGGGCAATCTCTCTATCAGATTGTTCCGGCATTGATGCACGGAAATCCCAGGAATACCGGCCTCATTCTGGGCGCGGTCGGAGCCGGAGCCATGGTGAGCATCCTCTTTGTCCTGCCGTTTGCACGCAAAAGCGACAGGGTGGGAGCCAAGCTTTCCTCAGGCACCCTGTGGATGGGATGCGCACTGTGCGTGGCAGGCGCCATCCCGGTGGTGGAAGTGCAGGCCCTCTGTTTCTTTTTTGCCGGTTTGGCCACTTCTTCCCTCTTTGTTACTTCTTCATCCGCCGTGCAGCTTCTGTCGCCCCCGGAACGCAAGTCGGCCATTCTGGGGCTGTTCAGCATTGTCACCATCGGTGTGCAGCCGCTGGCGGCCATGGGGTGGGGAGCTGTGGTGGATGCCTGGGGTGTCCAGATGACGATTGTCGTGGCGGGGGGGCTGGAAGCCTTGTTTTCCATTTGGATGCTGGGCGTTCCATTTTGGCGTCATTTCAAATTTTCTCCGGATGATTGTCCGGAGACGACATAGCGCCTTCCCTTCCATTTGCGGCAGGGGAAGACTGTCGGTCCTCATGCTGCGGGGAAAAGGGGTGCATGTAGGGTTTCCCCCCCGCGGATAATTCCGGGATGCAGCCGGCCAGGGAAGAGGAAGCAGGTTTGGGAAACGTCAGGAGCAGGAACCGGCTGTTAGCCGTCCGTTTCTGCCTCGTGTTCGGAATAGCTGATGCCCAGCATGCAGATATCGTCGGCCTGATTGGTGCAGCCGGTAAATTTGGCTACGCAGGTAAGGGCCTGATGGACGAAATCCTTGGTGCTGTGGGGGGAGGAATTATTGAAATAGTCAATCAGCCTTTCCACGCCCATTTCTTCCCCGTCCTGGTTGGCTGCTTCCGTCAGGCCGTCCGTGTACATCAGGATGCGGGACCCCGCCAGGAGCGAAAACTGGGCATTATGGTACGTAGCGTCATCCAGCAGCCCCAGGGCGATTCCTTTGGGCAGCGGCATTTTGCGGGCGACTCCGTCCGGTCCCAGAATGATGGGATGCGGATGCCCGGCTGTAGAAGCCGTCATGACCCCGGTTTCCAGATCCAGGTAAATATAAACGGCAGAGGCAAACATGGTGGTGTTCGCCCGTTGCAGGATTTTGGCGAGCTGGTGGTTGAGGGAAGTAAGGAAAGCCGCCGGGTTATCCGCCAGGTGGGACAACTGTTCCATCAGGCCGCGGAGCATGGAGGCGATCAGGGCGGCGCGGATGCCGTGGCCCATCACGTCGCAGACAATGGCGCCGACGCCGGAACTGCCTACGGGAAAAGCATCGAACCAGTCTCCTGCAACCCCCTCCGAAGGAGTGAAAATATGGTGAAAATCCGCATGGCGGGTCAGGCCGTGTTCCGTATGGGAGCGGGAGGGAATTTCGTAGGGAAGCAGGGCGAACTGGATTTCCCTGGCCAAATCTATTTCCTTTTCCAGAGTTCTGTTGCGTTCCTCCAGGATGCGGGCCGTTTCCGTGGCCTTGATTTCAGTCTTCACCAGTTTGGTGACATCACTGGAAATACCTACAATTCCCTTTAGCTCTCCGTTGCGTCCGTACCACGGGAACTTGCTGATCTGGCTCCAGGAATCATCCTTGTGGAGCCATGTCTCATGATGAAGGCGGGCGCGGATGGGGCGTCCGGTAACCATGATGTCCATTTCCTCCTTGCGGGAAATATCGGACATCGTTTGGTCAAAAAAGTAATCGTCCGTGCGTCCGGTCAGGTCTGCCGGCGTCGGTACGCCCAGCTTATTGGCTGTGGCGGTATTCGCCAGGACGAAACGTGATTCCCGGTTCTTGAAATAGATACTGTCGGGAATGTGTTCAATCAGGGTATGAAACAGGTCCCTGTCCTCCGCAGCACGCAGTTCCGCCGTTTTCCGCCGGGTAATATTGACCCATACGCCCACCAGCATAACGGGCCGGCGCTGCTTGTCCCTGCGGGCGAGTCCGTTGACGCGGACCCAGCTCCAGCTTTTGGAGTTCAGCTTCTTCATCCGGATTTCAATGCGCATGGGCACATGGGAGTGGCCGTCCAGATAACGGCGCACTTCCTGGGAAAAAAAAGCCTGGTCTTCCTCGTGTATGGTAAGCTCCGGCTGGGTGAAGATATTGGGGGCTTTCTCCTTGCGGCTGGCCCCCATCATGGTCAGGCAGCGGTCCGTGTAATGAATGACGCCCGTTTTAATATTCCAGATATAAAATCCTTCTTCCGCCGCCGCCAGGGCCATTTTGATTTTGTCCCAGGTAAAAACTCTCTGGGCGGAATGTCTGTTGCGTGAGGGCGGCATTGCAGTTGCCCTTAATCTAACGATAAAACCGCTGTCTTGGCAAGAGGCAAAATAAAGGAATCCTTTCTGAAAGGAGGCCTGGCCGGGGGAACGCGTATGAAGGACACCGGCTGGTTTTTAAGATGGACTCCTATTTTTCTTTTTCCTTTTCCTGGGATTGAAGAAATTGCAGTTCTTTCTTCAAAGCGCTTCCTACGCGGTGCTTTGCCAGATAGACCTGGGCAATCGTGACGCCGAGCTGCCGGCGGACCTTGGCCGCGTCCCACTCCCGCAGGACATAATAGTCAAAAATCTGGAACTGCTTGGGCGACACTTTTGCTTTGACGCGTTCCAGAGCCGCCTGAAGAAGGTTATTCTGCCATTCCCGTTCCCATACCTGGTCAAAATTATTCTTCCCTTCATCCGGGATTTTGTCGATGGGGTGTTCCAGGGTATCCGTGGCATCAGGGTTCATCAGCATGGCCGTGTCCTTTTTCCGCTTGCGGAACTGGTCATTGATGCGCCAGCGGGTCATGTTCCATAGCCAGAGTTTGAAGGAACCCTGTTCCGGTTTGTAAATATTTTTCCTGCTCTGCTTGGCGATGGAAAGAATGGTTTCCTGTACCACGTCCCAGGCCTCGTCTTCCCTTAATCCGGCCTTGAGGGCGACGGAATAAATAAGCCGCCAATATGTCCGGTAAAATTCATCCCAGGTACGCTGGTCTTCCCAGTTTTCCAAACGCGCGATCAGGCTTTTCCTGGTATGTTCCGCGTATTGGGAAAGTGTCTGCTCGTCAGGCTGGGACTCGTTATGGGGTTGCAATGGGGGCACATTCATGGTTTATCATGAACTACGGATGGAAGTGAAGCGAAAGCCGAGTAATAGGCCGGAAAATTCTGCACGGTCCGGCCTGTTCATTCACTACGTCCGTCGTGGAAAAAATCTTTCAGGGAAACGGACATGATCAGGAAAACGTCAAAACGCAGGGGAACCTCCGTCATTGCGGCCCTGATTGCGTTGTGCGCGGTGGTGGGGTACGGTTTGACGGAGTGGGCGCCGCTGGATAATGAACCGCAGGCGGTTCCCTCCCGCCAGAGGGAAGAGCGGCAGACGGTTCGGGAGAAGGTGGAAATCCCCGACAAGGGGGAGCCCGTTCGTTTGCTGACCATGAACGCCGGCAACTACTTTGTGCCGGAAGACCCGAGGAGAAGCAATTTTCAGGTAAAATACAAGCCTGTGGAAGCCCGTGAAGCCGTGGCGGAGCTGGTTCGCCAATCGGGGGCGGAAATCGTGGGGCTGTGTGAAATGGGCGGGGAGGCTGCCGTTCGTGACTTGCAAATGCGGCTGAAAAGAAAAGGAGTTCATTTGCCGTACAAAGTTCTTGTCATGCGGGACGGGGAGGACCGTGGTTTGGCCCTTCTTTCCAAATACCGCATCGCGGATGACCGTTCCGTAACGGACATGCCTGTATCCGGAGAGGCGAAACGGAAAAAGACAATGCTGCGGGGCATTTTGGACGCCACGGTCAGCATGCCGGACGGACGGCTGTTCCGCCTGGTGGGCATTCACCTGAAATCACGCCTCAGCCGTGACGGTTCCGCAGAGGACACACGGAGAAGGGAAGCCTACGCCCTGCGGGACTACCTGAATGAAGCTCTTGCCTCTCAGGACGGCATGCCTCTGCTTCTGTACGGAGATTTTAATGACGGCCCGTCAGACAGCGCCGTGCAGGTCATCCAGGGGCCGGCCAAAACGGAATACCGCCTGAACCGTTTGAAGCCCAGGGATTCTCGTGGTGAGACCTGGACCATTTACTACGAAGACGGTGACACCTACCATTCCTTCGACCATCTTTTCCTGAACAATACTCTGAAAAAGCGCCTCGGCCGCAAGCCACCCATGGGCATCCTTGACTCTCCCCCCTCGCTCCAGGCCAGCGACCACCGCGGCGTGTGGGTGGAATTAAGGTAGATAAAAATGATTTATTATAAATGGAATGCGTAATAAATATTTATTAGATTCTTTTATTTGATCGAATTGATATTTTTGTGATGTAAACATGCGCTTGATGCGATGAACCAAAAACAATACTATGATATGGTGTGGGAAATCAAGTAAACGGAGGAAACTGCTATGTCTATGAATGAACTGCACAAGCAGACAAATGCAAATATACAGGCGAAAGCTAATCTGATATGGGAAATTGCCACCCACCTGGTGGGTCTCTTCAAGCCACATGAGTACGGCAAGGTCATCCTGCCCATGACCGTGCTGAAACGTTTTGATGATGCCCTAAAGCCCACCAAGGCGGCTGTTGTGGAAATGGCAAAGAAACTGGATGTCCAGCACGTTGAAGGCGCCGCCCGCGACGGCATCCTGTGCCGTGTTTCCAAGTACGATTTTTACAATACAAGCAACTTCGATTTTGCCAAGCTGATTGCTGACCCCGACAACGTGGAGAGCAATTTTGAAGCCTATCTGCAGGGCTTCTCCTCCAATATCAAGGACATCATTGATAACTTCGACTTCGCCAATACTGTTAAGCTGATGGTCAAGGGCGGCGTTCTGTTCGTGACTCTCCAGGAGTTCAACTCTGCCAAGGCTGATATGTCCCCGGAGAAAATCACCTCTACTGACATGGGTTATATTTTTGAAGAACTCATCCGTAAGTTCTCTGAGTCCTATGACGAGCAGGCTGGAGCCCACTTTACCAGCCGTGACATCATCTATCTGATGACCGAACTTCTGGTGGCTCCCGAAAAGGCCGAAATCATGGCGGAGGGCTGTACCAAGACCGCTTATGATATGGCCATGGGCACTTCCCAGATGCTCGGCTGTCTGACCGAGCGTTTGCAGGACATCAGCGAGGACGCAAGCCTTACCTGTTTCGGACAGGAGTTCAACCCGGAAACCTACGCTATCGCCAAGGCTGATATGCTCATCAAGGGAGGCAACGCATCCGGCATGAAGTACGGCGACACCCTCTCCGATGATGCTTTCAGCGGTTATGAATTTGACTACATTATTTCCAATCCGCCTTTCGGCATCGACTGGAAGCGTGAAAAGGTTCAGGTCGAGGCGGAAGCCAAGCGTGGCTTTGACGGCCGTTTCGGCCCAGGTCTGCCCGCCATCTCCGATGGACAGATGCTGTTTATGCTGAATGGCGTGAAGAAGCTGAAGGAAGGTTCCGGCAGAATGGCAATCATTCAGAATGGCTCATCCCTGTTTACGGGCGATGCGGGAAGTGGCGCCTCTGCCATCCGCCGCTATGTGATCGAGGGTGATTTGGTGGAAGCCATCATTCAGCTTCCCACCGACCTCTTCTACAACACGGGCATCTCCACCTATATCTGGGTGCTGACCAGGGGCAAAGACCTGCACCGTGGCGGCAAGATGCAGCTCATTGACGCAAGCAAATGCTTTGTGAAGCGCCGCAAGAATATCGGCTCCAAGCGTGTTGACCTGGACGATGCCTGCATCGACCTTATCCTCCGTGCCTATGAGGAGTTCGGCAACGAAACTTACGAGGAGAACGGTCTTGTGGTAGAATCCAAGGTCTTTGACAACAGCTTCTTCGGTTTCACCAAGGTCACTGTTGAGACCGCACAGGCAGACAAGGACGGCAAGCCTGTTTTGAAAAAAGGCAAATATCAGCCTGTGAAGGGTGCTTCCGACACGGAAATCATCCCCCTTGGGGAAGACATGGACGAGTACATGAAAAAGAATGTCCTGCCGTACAATCCTCTCGCCTATATCAACCCGGCAAAGGATAAAATCGGCTACGAAGTGCCTTTCACTCGACTGTTCTATAAGTTTATGGCACCGCAGTCTTCTGCTGCAATCTTTGAGGACATCAAGGCATTAGAGACAGAGGAAACAATTCTGATGAAGGTGTTGTTTGGCTATGAATAATGAAATCCCTTATGTTGAATCATTACCAGCTCACTGGTCCGTAATTCAGAATCGATTTCTGTTCCAGTACGACGGGGAAAAAGTTGGTGGGGCATCTGCGCAATATCAGTTGCTATCCCTTACTACTGCAGGTGTCAAGGAACGCGATATAAATGCTACGGGCGGAAAAATACCTGCATCTTACGATAATTATCAGACGGTCCGAAAGGGACAAATGGTTTTTTGCCTTTTCGACTTGGACTGTTCTGCTGTGTTTTCAGGTATTTCTAACTACGATGGTATGATTACTTCTGCTTATGATGTGTTTTCCAGTACAGGCAGAATGGACAACGCATATGCAGATTATTGGTTCAAATATGTTTTCTCCAATCGTTATTATAAAATGTTTTCCAAAAGCATTAGATATACGATTACTGGAGATATGTTCCGTTCACTGAAAACGCCTGTTCCTCCTATTGATGAGCAAAGACGCATTGCTTCGTTTCTGCTCGAGCAGGAAACTAAAGTCGACGCCCTCATTGCCAATGTCCAGGCGCAGATTGAAAAGCTGAAAGCCTATAAGCAGAGCGTGATTACCGAGGTTGTCACCAAGGGTCTTGACCCGTCTGTGCCGATGAAGGATAGTGGTGTTGAGTGGATTGAAAAAATTGCAGATACATTCCGAATCATGCGTTTAAAAAATGTTGCACATATCTTGGACCAGTACCGTAAACCCATTACCGCTGACCAGCGAAACCAAGATTCGGAGGTTCTTTATGATTACTACGGTGCATCTGGTGTTATTGATAAAATTGATGGATATACCATCGATGATGATGTGATGCTGATTGGTGAGGACGGTGCAAATCTCCGTATGCGAAATTTACCTTTGATGTATGAGGTGCACGGAAAAGCATGGATAAATAACCACGCTCACATTTTGAAACCTAAAGAAACAGTATTATTTTATTATCTCTTTTACGCATTAGAAGGACTAGATATTAATCCATACATCACTGGGTCTGCTCAACCAAAGTTAAACCAAGAAAATCTGAAGGTAATAGCAATTCCTGTGCCTTCGCTTGAAATTCAAGCTAAAATCGTGGATTACATTGTTGAAAGACATCGAAAAATTGACCACCTCATCGCTATCAAACAAACCAAAATCGACAAGCTGAACGCCTACAAGAAATCCCTCATTTATGAGTATGTCACAGGAAAGAAGGAGGTGCCCTAATGGATAAAAGTGAGAAACGATTTGAACGGGATATAGAAGCCTTCCTCATCTCCCCGGAGGGTGGCTACACCCAATTCAACGGGCAAGATGCCGAGGGCAACTGGATGCACACCCGTCAGCACGATGTGGCAAAGTGCATCTATATGGATGTTCTCTGCGAATTTATCGCCAAGACCCAACCCAGGGAATGGGCGAAGTATACCAAATACTATGGTGACAAGGCTGCGGACAAGCTGTACCACCGCCTGGAGACCACTATTTCCAATCAGGGCTTGCTGTATGTCCTCCGCAACGGCATTGAGGATATGGGCTGCAAGCTGAAGGTCTGCTTCTTCAAGCCGGAGTCTGAACTGAACCCCATTGACATGGAGCGCTATGAGGCGAATATCCTCGGCTGTACACGTCAGTTCCGCTACACCACCGCCAACAGCAACACCATCGACATGGTACTGTCTGTGAATGGCATTCCTGTTGTAGCTTTGGAACTGAAGAACCAACTCACCGGGCAGGACTATGTCTGTGCTATCAATCAGTTTAAGAACGACCGCAGCTCTAAGGAGTTTGCATTCCGTTTGAACCACCGTTTCCTGGTCTACTTTGCCGTTGACCTTTATGAAGCATGGATGACTACGCAGTTGGCAGACGGAAATACTCGCTTTCTACCGTTTAATCAAGGTACCAATGGTGCTGGCAATACTGGCGGTGCGGGCAATCCTGCCAACCCCAACGGATATGCCACAAGTTATCTGTGGGAAGAAGTGCTGCAGCGTGACAGCTTGCTCGACCTGATCCACCGTTTTATTTCCTTCGTAAAAGAAAAGGAAGAAGTCGTCAAAAACGGCGTCAGCAAGACTGTCACTAAGGAAAAGATGATTTTCCCTCGTTACCACCAGTACGATGTAGTGAAAAAGGTTCTTGCGGATGTCAGACAAAATGGTGTCGGCACCAATTATCTGATTCAGCACTCCGCAGGCTCCGGCAAATCTAACTCTATTGCGTGGATTGCCTACCGATTGGCATCTGTTCATGGTGCAGATAACACAGGCTTATTTGACTCCGTTATTGTGGTCACCAACCGTGTGGTGTTGGACAGTCAGTTGCAGGATACCATCAACGGATTTGAACATCAGGTCGGTTTGGTGGAAGCCATCGATGATAAAAAGAACTCCCGCTCCCTTGCGGAAGCAATCAACGATAAAAAACGCATTATTATCTGTACCATTCAGAAGTTCCTGTTTGCCCAGAAAGACATGGAGAAATTCCGTGGTCGTAAATTTGCCATTATTATCGATGAGGCACACCAAGGCCAAAGTGGTTTGAGTGCCAGAGCCTTGCGCCGCAGCTTGATTGATATCGGCATTGCCATCAAAGAATATGCTGAAGAAGCCGGAATCGAAGAAGATGAAGTGGATTTAACAGATGAGTATGTAAACGCCGTCATCGGTCAAGGCCGACATGATAACCAGTCTTTCTTCGCATTCACTGCAACACCGAAGGGGCAGACTCTTGAGACCTTCGGCACAGTTGTAGGACAGACACCGGAGGGCGAACCAATCAAAGCACCTTTCCATGTATATTCCATGCGACAGGCTATCGAAGAAGGCTATATTCTGGATGTGCTGTCCAACTACACGACCATCCGTGAGGCTTTTAAGTTGATTCGCGTATCGGAGGATAACCCGGAATTGGTGGAGGGTGCAGCTTCCCGCGCGTTGTTCAAGTATTACAAACAGCACGGCTACACCATCGCACAAAAGACCGAAATGATTATGGCCAACTTTCTGGAGAACTGCCGCTATCAGATCAGCGGCAAGGGCAAGGCTATGGTCGTAGCAGACAGCCGAGCAAACGCAGTCCGCTATTACCTTGCGATTAAGAAATACATTGCTGACCATGCAGAACAGTGCGCGGGCACCGATGTTATGATTGCATTCTCCGGCGAAGTTACCCTGGAAGACTATCCGAGCGAGAAACCTTTCACCGAAGCCACTATGAATGTGGACGAGAACGGCAAATACATCACCACGGACAAGAAGTTCCGCAAGGCGTTCCACAGCAGTCAGTACAACATTTTAGTGGTTGCCAACAAATATCAGACGGGTTTTGACGAGCCTTTGCTTCACACCATGTATGTAGATAAGAAACTGCGTGATGTGACGGCTGTGCAGACACTCTCTCGTCTGAACCGAACCACCCGTGGTAAGGGCAGCACCTTCGTTTTGGACTTCGAAAATACCGAAGAGGACATCAAGGGCGCATTCCTGCCGTACTACGAGGTCACCACTCTTGAAGGTAGCACCGATTTGAACAAGGTCTATGACCTCCGCAATAAAATTCGTAATGCCATGCTATACAACTTTGAAGATGTGGAGGCGTTCAACGCATTCATGACAAAGCAGATGGGCAAAGGTCAGGATGCGGATGCCCTTGGCAGATTGGCAAGTATGTTCAAGCCGGTTGTCGCACGGTACAATGACCTCCCGGAAGACGACAGGTTTGTGGTGCGTGATTATGTCCGAAAGTTCAACAGGGCATACGCTTACATCACACAGCTTGTACGGCTCCATGATAAGGACTTGTTCAACGAATATCAGTACACGCTTCATCTTGTGAAATTGCTACCGAGACCCGGCACGGAGTTCGTGGACATCGACGACAAGATTAAGCTGGAATACGCCTCCCTCACGGAGACCTTCAGCGGTGCTATCATGCTTGATGAAAAGCCGCCTGTATTTACTCCCAGCAGTGGTATGGCTCCGAAAACGCCTGCCAAGAAGAAAGATACTCTTCAGAGCATCATCGACAAGGTCAATGAGCGTTTCAGCGGTGATTTCACTGATGCCGACCGTGTTATTATCGAGGGTATTTATGAGATGTTCATGAAAGACACTGATGTCAAGAAGTTCCGCAAGTACGCCAAGGACAACAGTACCGAGATGTTCGTGCAGTCCCTGTTCCCGGATAAGTTCCGTGACATTGTGACCCAATGCTTCCTCGACAATAACGATTCCTTTGCAAAACTGTTCAACGATCCTGAGTTCTATCAACGGGTTCAGGATGCTATGGCGCAGGAGTTGTATAAGGCATTGAGGAAAGATTAACTGAACCTTTTTAGCTTTGTTTTTGAGATTCTTATTTTTATGGGCCGGATTTCGTCTCAGGCCGGTTTGAGCCTGTTTTTTTGAGGTGTACTCATTAAATCAGCCGGTAGTTTTCTCTTACGGACGAATGGCCTGGGAGAGGATTACCGGATGGCAATGAGTTTTATTTGGCTAGGAACATATCAGGCATTCCAGTTCCTCAAAAAATGATTGCCGTGTCCGTCTGAAACGGGTAGCATGCCAAAAATCGTTGTTCAATCCTGCATCATCTGTATGAGATATTTTTCCAAGCATTCCGGAATGGCTCCGCGCTGTTCCTCGCCGGGGAGCAAGGGGTTTACCCTGGTGGAATTGATTGTTGTCATTACCATTATGGTTGCCATGATGGCCTTGGCCGCCAGCATGTTGAGGGGCGGGGGCAGGGGGCAGGGGCTTCAGGCCGCTGTGGAAATGGTGGACGGCATGGTGCAGGAGGCGCGGCTGGATGCCATGGGCAAAGGAACGTGGAGCCGCCTGATTATTGTGAGCACTCCCGATGACGAAGCCCGCAATATGCGTACTTTGGGCGTGATGTCCAAAAATACCCGTACCGGGAAGTGGCATCTGGTGAACCGTTTGCAGACTCTCCCCGCCGGTTTTTACGTCAGTCCGGCCTACAGCACCCTTCTGGAAGGCTCGAAGAAAGCCAGAGGCGAGAAATCCACGGCCCGCGGTTTTGCCAGTCGTGACGGGCAGGATACCGTCAACCTTCCCGGTAACAGAATGACGGATATTTACTTCATTGAATTTGACGAGGAAGGCCGCATGTCCCAGCCGAACGCCCCCACCCGCCTGGTGGTGGTTGCCGGTTCCGCCGGAAACGGCAAGGAGGAGAGGCCAACCCCGATGGTGGACGGCAAACCGGGTCTGGCAGGCGGCATTGTGATTTATCCCAAAGGCAATATCAGCCGTCTGAGGACGACGGAGCAGGTGATTCCCAATTAGTTTCTGTGATATAATACCGGATTTCCCATTTTATGTTGACCAAGTGTATGAAACAGTCTCGTGCCAAGGGGTTCACCCTGACGGAAGTGGTGCTTGCGATCGGCGTGGTGGCCGTGCTGATTGTAGTGTTCATGGCCATGTTTATTCCTGCCAGAAGGACGGTTCAGTCCGCCCTGACTATTCGTGAAGCGGACCGCATCGTCCACGCCCTGACGGCGGAACTTGGAGAACTCCGCAATTCCGAGCGTGCCGCGTCCAACGCCAGAAAGTCTTCCTCCTCCAAATATGTTTCCGCTTTTGACAAGGCGTTTTACTGGATGCAGTTCACGTCCAGGCCCGCTACGACCATTCTTGTTTACAATTACAGGGCGGATTTGACCAAGGGGGCCCGCAAAGACGGAACTCCCCAGCCCTGGCTGGAGGATGGCGGAAGCATTCCCGGCAAAAATACTGCGGTGGTGACAGGGGTCTGCCTGGCGAACAACAAAGAGCGTTGGGATGATTTCAAGGCCCTTGTCGGTCCCGTCTTCGCCGTGCGCATGACCCAGCTGGTAGTGGAGCGCATGGATTCAAGCTCCTACGGGTACAAGCTGGCTCCCAAGTACGGGACGATTTATAATCCTTACAACCGCGGCAAGGTGATTAAGGAACCTTCCCTGTATGTTTATACGCCGGAGAAAGGCGGCGGCCTGAATTTGCCGTGGGGGGCGGAAGTCCTGTACCAGGCGGAGTTTTTCCAGCTGTTGAATACGGACCCCGAGCGTTTACAACATCTGACGTGGGAAAATTTAAAGACTCCCGTGTTTACGCGCAATCTCGCTTTCCGCCGTTAGCGGGCATTATCTGAAGACCTTTGAAAAAACATGAAGACATTTGCCAAAATCAAATCCGGCGCGTTCACCCTGATTGAGCTCCTGGCAGCCATGACCATCACTACCGTGCTGGTTCTGGTAATTGTGGCCCTGACTTCCCGCGGGGTGGATATCTGGAGATGGGTGCTGCAGGATGTGCGGACCACGACGCTTGCCCGCACGGCCATGGATACCATGACCAAGGATTTTGAAAGCATGCAGTTCCGTTCCGGGAATCCCTTTGAGTGGATGCTGGTGCAGCGGGACAGCGATTTGGTTTCCCGTGCGGGAAAGACCAAGGTTTCCAGGAAAAAGGGCCGCTCCTCCTCCCTGAATGAAGCCCGCGTGAACCTGATGACCATGGGGCCGGAAGGCGCCAAAATCACGAATGCCTCCCAATTGGTTTTCTTTACCACGGCTACGGACCGCAATCCGGCCAAGTCCAGCATGGACATGCGGAATGACCGCATCATCGGTGATGTGAATTGCGTGGGGTACAAGCTTCTTTACCGTGACCAGATTCTGGACCAGGATGCTACGGCGGAGTCTGACGGTTTTCCCGTTTATTCCCTGTACCGCAACTTAATCAGCGCGGAGGATACCGTGCGTAACCTTCTGGGCCAGCAGGATCTATGGTCCGCTTATGCACGGTACCAGCAGGATGAAACCGTCCCTTCCAACTTCCTGGTGGAGAATATTGTGGAAATGACGCTGATTTTTGAAGTGGATTACCAGAAGAAGATCGGCAATTCCGGCAGCAACAAATCGGACAAGGATGCCTCGCAAAGAGCATCCGTGCTGGTTCCAGTCATGACTACGGGCGCCAACCGTCTCGGCTCCTGCACCCAGATGGATGTGTATGGCAATCGCCTGGACATCATAGGCAGCAGCGTGAATATTGATGATTTGAAATCCGGCCGCGTTACTGCCGTGACAATTTCCATGACGGTGGTGACGGATGAAGGCATGGCTCTTGTGGACCAGATCCGGCAGAAAAAGCGTCCTGCTCCTTCTCCTGAAGAATTTTTCGAACGTTATACCCGGTCTTTCACCCAGAGGATTGCATTGCCGATGAACCGTTAGGCTTGTATCCGGGAAACCCGGGAGGGCGGAATCTGCCACTGTTGCTTTTTGCCTGGAGCGTTCCTGCCGTTAATTGTTCTGTAGTTGCCATATGTTGGGTTTCACAAATATCGTCGGCAATTTATCCCCTCTGCCGGAATTAGTGCTGTGGCGCGATCCTGTCGCCAGAAGCGGGGAGGAAGCCATGGCCGTGGACGAAGCTCTGCTGGAATGGGGCAGGAAGCCTGTGCTGAGGGCGTACCGCTGGGCGGAACCGACCGTGACTTACGGTTATTTTGATGAGGAGGCCACGGCGCGCGCCATTTTCCCGGGTGAGGAGCTTCATTTTGTTCGCCGCTGGACAGGGGGGGGGATTGTAGACCATCGGCAGGATATCCCCTTTACGCTGGCCATGCACCGCAAGGGAGAAAAAGAGCGTCCTTCCAGCGCGGTTTTGTACCGTTGGATTCATGGGGCGCTGGCCCGCGTCCTGAGGGATTGCAGCGTGGAGTGCGTGATGCTGGACGGGGATGCCCCGGACGGAGGGCGGGCCTGTTTTTCCAGCCCCGTAACGAGTGATCTTGTCCTTCCCGGCGGGGAAAAACTGGCTGGCGGCGGCCAGAGAAGAGTCCGCGGAGGAGTTCTTCACCAGGGGAGCATCCAGAATTGTCTTCTCCCTTCCGGATGGGATGAATTGCTGGCCGCCCGCCTGGCGGAAAAGCATTCCCTGTGCGTGGACGCGGAATTGTTCCCCGGCATGAATGCCCGCGTGGAGGAACTGCTGGCTTCCAAATACCGTACGGAAGCATGGCGTTCCGGCGTACGGCATGGGCGTCCGTCTCAGCCACGGTAATTCCCCCCCTTTTTTCTTTCCGATGAATTATCTTCCAGATCCCGGCCGCTATAGCCACGCAGCCTACCGCCGCTGCGGGCGCAGCGGGTTGCTGCTTCCTCCCGTTTCCCTGGGGCTTTGGCATAATTTTGGCGCTGCGGATGATTTTGAGAACGCCCGTCGGCTTATTCACGGCGCGTTTGATGCCGGTATCACGTATTTTGACCTGGCGAATAATTACGGACCTCCTCCCGGTTCGGCGGAAGAATGCTTTGGCCGTATTTTCATGCAGGATTTGTCCCGTTTCCGTGATGAACTTGTTATTGCAACCAAGGCGGGGCATCTGATGTGGCCCGGCCCGTATGGGGATTGGGGATCCCGCAAACACATGCTTGCCAGCCTGGACCAGTCCCTTTCCCGCATGAAGCTGGATTATGTGGATATTTTCTACGCGCACCGGTATGATCCGGAAACTCCCCTTGAAGAAACGGCGGGAGCCCTTGTTACGGCGGTTCGCTCCGGAAAGGCCCTGTATGCCGGTATTTCCAAGTTCCCGGCGGAACAGGCCAGGCAGATGTGCTCCATGCTTGGGGAGGCCGGCGTTCCGTGCCTGGTGCATCAGATCCGGTACAATATGTTTAATCGGGAACCGGAGAAATCCGTTTTTCAGGCTGTTCGGGAAACGGGTACCGGGTGCGCCGCTTTCTCTCCCCTGGCCCAGGGGATGTTGACGGACCGTTATCTGGAAGGCATTCCCGAAGATTCCCGCGCGGCGGGTTCCTCCGTCTTTTTAACAAAGGAGCGGGTTCTTCAGCATGGGGATAAAATTCGCCGCCTGGCCGCCCTGGCCCGGAGCCGGGGCCAGAGCCTTGCCCAGATGGCTCTGGCCTGGGTGCTGAAAGATCCCGTAGTGACCACGGCCCTGATTGGAGCCAGCCGCCCCTCGCAAATCAGGGATTGCCTGAAAGCACTGGATAGTGCGCCGTTTACGCCGGAGGAGCTCTCTCTGATTGACGCAGATGCGGATAGATAGGCACTGTTTTTCCCGTGGTGCTGGTCTTTCTGCTGGAAGGGGCATTTCCCGTTCCGGACACAGGTTTTTTCTTGGAGTAAAGTAGAGCTGGTGTTATGTTTTTACTACTTTAATTTAAAGTGTACTGACAATGATAACCATCCAGGATTTATTTTGGCTCATCCCATCGGCTTCCGTGCTGGCCCTCATTTTTGCGGGCATCTTTTTTTACCGCATGAAAGCGCAGGATGAGGGGAACGAGGTCATGAAAATAATCGCCCGGCATGTCCGCAGCGGCGCCATGGCCTACCTGCGGCAGCAGTATAAGATTGTCGCCATTTTCTTTGTGCTCATTACTGTTGTCTTCGCTTTTCTGGCCTACTGCCTCCACATTCAGAACCCCTGGGTTCCCTTCGCTTTCATTTCAGGCGGCTTTTTCTCCGGTCTGGCCGGCTACATCGGAATGAAGACGGCTACGTATGCTTCCGGCCGCGTGGCGAATGCCTGCCGCCATTCCCTGGATGCCGGGCTGCAAATAGCTTTCCGCTCGGGCGCCGTGCTAGGCCTGACCGTCGTGGGCCTTGCCATGCTTGATATCGGTGCCTGGTACTGGGTTCTGGATTGGTTTTACGGGGACATGGAGCTTTCCATGCGCCTGGTCGTCATTACTACCACCATGCTGACGTTCGGCATGGGGGCTTCCCTCCAGGCGCTGTTTGCCCGTGTGGGCGGCGGCATTTTCACCAAGGCGGCGGATGTAGGGGCCGACCTGGTGGGGAAGGTGGAGGCCGGCATTCCGGAGGACGACCCTCGCAACCCAGCCACCATTGCGGATAACGTGGGCGATAACGTGGGGGACGTGGCCGGCATGGGGGCGGACCTTTACGAATCTTACTGCGGTTCCATTCTGGCTTCCGCCGCTTTGGGTGCGGCAGCTTACATGGCCGTTCCTGAAATGGCGATCAAGGCCGTCCTTACGCCCATGCTGATCGCCGCCCTTGGCACCATTCTTTCCCTGTTGGGCGTGTACGCGGTGCGCGTGAAGCGCGGCGCTTCCCAAACGGAGCTGATGGCTGCCCTGAACCGCGGCATCAACTTGAGTTCCTTCCTGATTGCCATTGCTTCCGCATTCCTGCTCCAGCTCATCGGCCTGGATAACTGGGCCGGCATCTGGGGGGCCATCGTCACCGGCCTGGCGGTGGGCATCGTCATCGGCAAGAGCACGGAGCATTACACCTCCCATGATTCCTATCCCTGCCGTAAAATCGCCCACAGCGCGAAGACGGGGCCGGCCACCGTCATTATTTCCGGCATCGGCATCGGCATGATTTCCACCTGCATTCCCGTAATTACTGTCGTCGTTGGCACTGTGCTGGCTTACGGCCTGGCTTCCGGGGACTGGCATTTCACCGGGGCGGAAATGAGCAAGGGGCTGTATGGCATCGGCATTGCCGCCGTCGGCATGCTTTCCACGCTGGGCCTGACATTGGCGACGGACGCTTACGGCCCCATTTCCGACAACGCCGGGGGTAATGCGGAGATGAGCAAGCTGGACCCGGAAGTGCGCCGCCGCACGGATGCCCTGGATGCCCTGGGCAACACGACCGCCGCCACGGGCAAGGGATTTGCCATCGGTTCCGCCGCTCTGACGGCATTGGCGCTTCTGGCCTCCTATATTGAAGAATTGAAGATTTCCATCCTTCACTGGAGTGAGGCCACGGGCAATACCATTTACAAAATTAATGATGCCGTAAGTGTGGAGGTTTCCAAAATCTCCACTGCTTCCCTGTCTGATTTCATGGGCTATTTCCAGGTAACCCTGATGAACCCGAAGGTGCTCATGGGGCTCTTCGTGGGGGCCATGATGTCCTTCATGTTTTGCGGGCTGACCATGAATGCCGTCGGCCGCGCCGCAGAAAAAATGGTTAAGGAAGTGCGCCGCCAGTTTAAGGAAATCAAGGGAATCCTGACCGGAGAGGCAGAACCGGATTACGTGCGTTGCGTGGAAATTTCCACGGCGGGAGCGCAGCATGAGATGATCTGGCCGTCCGTACTGGCGGTCATCACCCCCATCTGCATGGGTATCATTTTCGGCGTTCCCGGCGTATTCGGCCTGCTGGCCGGCGGTCTGGCTTCCGGCTTTGTGCTGGCCGTATTCATGGCTAATTCCGGCGGAGCGTGGGACAATGCCAAAAAATATATTGAGCAGGGCCATGTGGGCGGCAAAGGCTCGGAAAGCCATAAGGCAGCCGTTATCGGCGATACGGTGGGCGACCCCTTCAAGGATACGTCCGGCCCGTCCCTGAACATCCTGATCAAGCTCATGAGCATGGTGGCTATCGTCACCGCCGGCGTGAATATAGCCGTGACCCTGTTCTAAACAGAAAGATTCTTTCACGGAAAACGGAGGGAGTCCGCAAGATTGGCGGACTCCCTTTTTTTCTGGCTGAAGGGAACCGTCCACTGGGGAGCGGTTTTTTAATTTCCGCTTCTTTCAAAGGCTCTCTGAAAGACTGTTCCTAATAGGGGGGAGGGGGTAAGTATGATTTTTTAAATCATATTTTTATTTGTATCAGATTTTATTTTGAATATACAAAGTTACTACAAAAAAGTGAAATTCGGAAAGATATAGTGATAGAATTGAGTTACAAGGGTTTTGGTTGAAGTGGCGATAATCCGTGAAGCCATTACAATCCCTGCCGAAGCCAAATCCTGACGCCGCTACGTTACTTGTTCGTAACCATGCCCGAAAATGCGACAAACGGGTACGAATAGCGAAACAAGGCTCTAAGGAATAGTGAGTTATCCATAACTCATGCGAAAAATCAGGTTACGGAAAAAGATTGCGCCGTTCCTCCCCGTTTTGCGTACCAACACCGGACTCTTCACCAACTAATTTTGAAACCCAAAAATTAAGGACAATGAAGAGTACATTTTCAGTAATCTACTACCTCAAGCGTCAGGTAGTGAAAAAGGACGGGACAGTTCCCGTCATGGGACGCATCACGGTGGACGGCAGCCAGACACAGTTCAGCTGCAAACTGACTGTCGATCCGAAACTGTGGGACACCAAAGGTGGACGTGTCACGGGCAGAAGCACGGCGGCACTCGAAACGAACCGTATGCTTGACAAGATGCGGGTACGCATCAACAGGCATTATCAGGAAATCATGGAGCGTGACAACTTCGTCACGGCGGAGAAGGTGAAGAACGCCTTTCTCGGACTGGAACACCGCTACCACACGCTGATGCAGGTGTTCCGCCAGCACAACGAGGACTACGAGAAGCAGGTGGAGGCAGGCATGAAAGCCAAAGGCACGCTGCTGAAGTACCGCACCGTTTACAAGCACATGCAAGAGTTCCTCGACATCCGCTACCATGTGAAGGACATCGCCCTAAAAGAGCTTACCCCGGCTTTCATCTCCGACTTCGAGATGTTCCTGCGCACGGACAAGCACTGCTGTACCAATACCATCTGGCTGTATGTCTGCCCGCTAACCGGTAATGCGGACTGCCTTGTGCTGAACTCTGTCGCCAACGTGGAGAAGGCGGCGGGATTGCTGGACGGCTACGGGCGCATCGGCTGTTTCCTCGACCGTGACGAAGCCGGACGGCGGACGCTTGCCGTACTCACCAAGCGATACGGTGAACGTGTCACCGACCGTTCCTCACTCTATGACGGTTGCAAGGACTTGAATGAGTACCTGCAACAGACAACGAAAAAACAGAAAAACAACCATCTAAAAATCGAAGAAAAATGAACATACTGAACAACAGAAACAAGAGAACAAACATCTTTAAGGCAATGGCGTTATGCCTGATAGCAGCTGTGTCATTCACCCTCGTGTCGTGCGACGACGACATGGACATCCAGCAGTCCTATCCCTTCACGGTGGAAGTGATGCCCGTGCCGAACAAGGTGACGAAGGGGCAGACGGTGGAAATCCGCTGTGAGCTGAAAAAGGAGGGCGACTTCGCTAACACGCTTTACACCATCCGCTATTTTCAGTTTGAGGGAGAAGGAAAGTTGAAAATGGATAACGGCATTACTTTCCTGCCCAACGACCGCTATCTGCTTGAAAACGAAAAGTTCCGCCTGTACTATACGGCGGAGGGCGAAGAGGCGCACAACTTTATTGTGGTGGTGGAGGACAACTTTGGCAACTCTTTCGAGTTGGAATTTGACTTCAACAACCGCAATATCAAGGATGACGGTCTTACCGCCATTCCCATCGGCAACTTCAGGCCCTTGTTGAAATGATGCGTGTATTCATGATAATGCTCTGTTCGCTTCTGGCGGTCTGTTCCGTGTCCGCACGGATCAGCCGCCAAGAGGGAACGGACGGGCAGGCGGCAATCTACCGACTGCCACTTTTCGAGAGGGCGGTACGCTGCACGAAATATTTTGAAGGCTGGCACTCGGAGAAACATCATCCGTATGTAGGGTACGGACACCGCTTGTTGCCGGGCGAAAGGTATTCGGCACGAACTATGACGAAACGGCAGGCGGACGCACTCCTTCGGAAAGACCTGCGGAAGTTCTGCGCGATGTTCCGGCAGTTCGAGAAGGACAGTCTTCTGCTCGCCACTCTTGCCTACAATGTCGGACCATATCGGCTTTTGGGGAGCAAGACAATTCCCAAAAGCACCTTAATCAAGAAGCTGGAAGCTGGCGACAGGAACATCTACCGTGAGTATATCGCTTTCTGCAACTACAAGGGGAAACGCCACGCCATGCTGCTCAAACGGAGAAAGGCGGAGTTTGCACTACTGTTTATCCCGTAAATCGTACTAAAACGCAACAATAGCATTACCTCTGTTTCCTAATTTGAGAGCAGAGGTTATGCCATACTAAAGCCTACCATAAACCACCATAAAATTTACGTAATATTTTGTGATTCAGAATATAATCAGTATATTTTTCCTTTAATTGGATGAAATAATTATGAGCAATATATTAAATATAAAAATAGAACGGCTGAAACATATCAATTCAATAGAATTGAATTTGCCGATTAAAAAAGGTCTTTATGCCATAACAGGAGCTAATGGTACAGGCAAAAGTAGTATAATGACAGTTGTGTCAAAAGTCATTCGCAAATCTGCTTTTGAAGTATTTCAATCTCAAGATTATTCATCAAATAGTAAAATTACAATAACTTATGATGGAAAAGAGAATATTTGGACTAAAGCCAATAGGGGGTGGAGTTGCAGTTCAAGTGATCTTATATCGTTTGAGGGATTCTACGAAGGTAGTATAATACATGGAATGCGTTTTAGCGATGCAAATTACGATTCCTTATTGAAGGCAGAAAAGGTCAACGATACAATCTTAACTGATGCTGATTCATTTGTTCAGCACAATTTAAGCTATATTTTACATGGAAATACAGATTTTTACAAGAACCTTAAACGCATTAAACATAAAAAAATAGCGCAACATAAAGCATTCAAGGGGATTCCATATTTTATTGAAGGAACTAATGGGAGAGTTAATCAGTTTTGTATGAGTGCAGGAGAAAATATGCTTATTAGCTTGTTACACATGCTGAATGTAGTTATTATTCGCCGTGTAAAGTTAGAAGATGTACGCCTTATATTGATAGATGAAATTGAATTGGCTTTACATCCATCTGCAATTATGAGACTGGTCGATTTTTTACAAAAAATAGCAGCAGATTATAATCTTGCGATATACTTTTCAAGTCATTCAATTGAATTGCTTAGGAAAATAAAGCCTTCAAATATTTTTCATTTACAAAAGGAATTGGATAATATAACCATTGTAAACCCATGCTATCCATCATATGCGACACGAGATATTTACCAACATTCAGGATATGATTTCCTTATTTTAGTAGAGGATGTATTGGCTAAATACATATTGGAAAATATAATTGATGAGAACACTTTATATAAAAGCAAATTGATTAATATTTTACCAAGTGGCGGTTGGGAGAACGTGTTAAGAATGCAAGATGATATCTGTAAATCTAATTTAGCCGGAGTTGGTACAAAGGTGTTAAGCGTTCTTGATGGTGATGTAAAGTCTGATTTTGAGACACTATATAAACAAAAGGGATTATACACTAATTTAACAATTAATTTTCTACCAATACAGAGCCTAGAGAAATATTTACATGAAAAAATGGTTGTAAATAAAGATACAAATTTCTTTAAGGAAATTGGTGATCGTTTTTTTAGAGTTAAGCCATTAAAAGAAGTTGTCGATAGTTTCTCTAAAAGAAATGATGACAAGGCCTTTTATAAGTATCTAATTAAAAGCCTTAATGAACAAGGAATAGAAGAAAATATATTTGTTCAAAAAGTATGTGAAATGATATATCGAAAGGAAGATATGTCTAAGCTACTAACATTCTTACAAAAAACATTTCAAAATTGAAATACTCAATGATTATTTCGGAAAATCCGATGAAGTTGGCAGCTTCATCGGATTTTCCGCTTTTCATACATTCGGGATTGTTCCCGTGTCTATCACGCCACCGTCCCTGCAATGCTTGATGCTGCCGGGCGTAAATCAGATAGGATGCCCAGCATTCATCGGCAGTACGGGCATTGAAAAGGAAGTGTTTCATAACCTCAATCTCACCGCCTTTCATAAGGGTTTCAATTCTTGGGTCTGAAAGCAAGGCTTTGAAAAGACGCACGGGGGAGATGCCGTGGAAATCGCCCTTGAAGCCGTTACGTCTGAGTTGGGGCAATATCCTCATCTTTGGATATGCACAGCTTCTTGCCACCACATCATCGTATAGGCTGTTGTGCGGTCTTACCTCCATATCGCTGCCTAATGCCCACACATCGCAATAGCAGAAAAGGAAGCCACGGAGCAACGCCATGTCCGTAACCTTGCCGTCGGGTGAAATCCAACGCTGCACGACCTCGTGGCAGTAGAAACGCATCGGTTCGCCTTTCCTGCTCTCGCATCTGACCTGCGCCACGCGGATTACCTGATACCCTTTGCAGGTGGTTATCACGCTGAAATTCTGCGTTTCCTTGTAGATGCGTCTGCGTGTGTCCTGCACTTTGAGTTCGGCATGGCATTTGGGGCAGGTGCAGCCTTCAAGGGTGTCGCATAGTCCGCTGTCGCTGTGCCACTCGTGACCGCAGTCGGAACAGGTGATGTTCCCTTTCTTGGTGCGGTAGCCGATATGCTCAACGCAGTGGCGGTATGCCCAATCTATTTGTGTCGCTGATATGGGGCGAAGGTTGGCGGAAAGTCTTGCCACCTCTTTCTGTATCTTGGTCTTCGGTTTCATAAGCCTAAATCAAATAATGAGGGTTGGGGTTGGTTTTCTTTTCTCGCTGACGGTCTGTGGCGGTTCTGCAACTTGCGGAGTTCCTCCTCTTGGTATTTGCGGACAGCGTTCTGACGTGCCTCCGCCTTTTCCTCTGCCGTGAGTTTCACAACGTGGTTCACAACCACTTGGCAGTCCATCGGTTTGCCCACCTCTATCTCGTTTTCCTCATAGTAGTGGATGGCTTGCCCGAATATCTCTCCGTCCGTGAAACCGTTGCAACCGCTTTTCTGCACATAGTTCAGAATGTGGGTCACGCACTCGTCCATGTTCTTGGCAGGGTTGCGGTACTTCTTTGCAAATAGCGCATCTTCCTCCGCACGCTGTTCCAAGTACATATATATCGTTCTCTTGAAATGGTCTGTTCCTTTCATATCGCTGTCATTTTTAGATTATCTGTTTCAGTATCTCTCTCCAATAGGTCGGCTCTACCTCGCTGAGAAGGAAGTCCATGAAATCCCTCCGTGCGTCCTTGTTCAGTTCGTGGTACAATCTTCGGAAAGTTTCAAAATTGCCGTTGATGTACGTTTCCACCATATACACGAAGATGTTGTCCACCTCGTAATATCTGCACTGCTGCGCTGCCGTCTTGCTGTTTCTTTTTGCCATGTCGGTAAGGGTTAAAGGGTGAATAACCAAAGGATGAAGCCAAAGAAGGCAATGGTGGAAAGGATAGCCACGATTACACCTATCGCCACTCGGAACACTCCGTTTACAATCTCTCTGATGATGCCCCAAAGGATGCCGAACACCCCGAAGGCGGTGCGCATCATCAAGCCGCATATCGCCAACCCGATGTGTTGCGCCATTTGTCTGAAATTTGCCGTTGCCGTCATATCTTCGCTGTTTTTGATTTTTTTGTTTTTAATGCGGATTCAAGAGCTGAGGGAGTTGAGTTTCAAACTATCTTATCTGCCTCTCGTTTATTCAGAAGAAGACATCCCCGGTTTGATTGACCGCACCGTGGGCAGGGACGAAAAGACGGATTTCCTTTATCAAGGGAAACATCGTCAGAAACATGACAAGCTCTACAGGAAAAAGAAGTGATGGAGTCCAGCCCCGAATGTTCAAGACGCTCTTTCTCCCTTTTCTTTTTGTGAAAAGATATGCCGGAAACCGGGGGAGTGAAGAAGGCTCGAGTCCGATGGCAAGGCTTGCAATAACCGGTTTCTGGCAAGGGAATTCTGGATTCGTAAAAAAGGAAAAGAGAAACGTGCTGCGCCAGTTGGCAGCTCCGTTCCGCCGGTGGGAGTGGGGCGGGCGGTTCCTTTGGAAGTTTGGAAGCGCCGGAGAGGCGTCGTGTTTTCTCTGGGCAGATTGAGAAGCCAATACGGTTTTTTCGCCATTGACGGAAAGTTTTTTTGACAAAGAAGGGGCAGAGGAGTAATAAACGCGCAGATGCATTTCAGCACTGTACAGCCCTTTTTTAGCAAGAACCGTTATTATGGCAACGGCTATTGGTGGCGCGTACCCATGTCCGGACGGGGGAATCCCGAGGTGCAGTAATAGCATTCAGCTATGACCATTTTTCAAGAACTGCTTTGATTCCTCCGAGAGTCAAAGCAGTTTTTTTATTTTCAACTTACATCATCATCCATGCAAACACCATCCATGATCACTCTCCAACAGCGCAGCCGCCGCCTGAGCGCCGATCTGGAGACCCCTATCAGCCTGTTTCTGAGCCTGACTCAGAACAAAATTCCCGGACTTCTACTGGAAAGCGCGGAAGTGGACGGCAGATGGGGGCGCTACAGCATCATCGCCTGCGATTATCTGATGACCGTTTCCTGTGTAGACGCCAGGCTTTCCCTTTCCATCAAAGACGACCGTCTGGCTTCCCTGAAGGAGCTGGAAGGCATGCCTTACCTGGATGGACTGCGCTCTCTGATGCAACGTCTGGAGCTGGTGGGGGACGATATGAGGCAGGCTCCCATTACGCGGGCTTTGTACGGCTATTTCGGGTATGAAACCGCCGCCCTGTTCCAGCCCAGGCTGGCGCAGGCCATTCCGGCTTCTTCCGCAGAGTCCTGCCTGGTGCTGGCCGGCACCGTGATTGTTTTTGACCATTTGTACAATCGCCTTACCCAACTCAGCCTGGGTGAACACCGGGATTTGTCCCATGCCCCGCTCCATGGGGCGGAGGAACCTTCCGTCGGGGAAGTTTCCCGCACACCGGACCAGGCAGCCTACATGAAGGGGGTAGAGCATATCAAGGAGCTGCTGCATGACGGAGAAGCCATCCAGGTGGTGCTTTCCTCCCAGGCTTCCGCGGAGTTCCACGGAGACGCTTTCATGCTGTACCGCCGCATGCGCAGCATTAATCCTTCCCCATACATGTTTTTCATGCGCCTGCCGGAGGTGACGCTGTTCGGATCTTCTCCGGAACTGATGGTGCGCTGCACAGACGGCAAGCTTCAGCTTTCCCCCATTGCCGGAACGCGCAGGCGCGGCAGGGATGACGAGGAGGATGCAGCTCTGGCTGCCGATCTCCTGAAAGATCCGAAGGAATGTTCGGAACATGTCATGCTGGTGGATCTGGGCCGCAACGACCTGGGCCGTGTCGCCAAGCCCGGTTCCGTGAAACTGGAACGCCTGATGGAGATTGAACGTTTTTCCCATGTGATGCATATGACTTCCCGCGTGACCGCCCAGGTGAACGACGGGTTGGACGTCTTGGACATTCTTGGCGCTGCCTTCCCGGCCGGGACGGTTAGCGGAGCCCCCAAGGTGCGCGCCATGGAAATCCTGGCGGAGGAAGAGCCTCTGCCGCGCGGACCGTACGCCGGATGCATCGGATGGCTGGGATTGGACAAAAACGGCGTCCACATGGATTCCGGCATCACCATCCGCAGCATGTGGGTGAAGGATGGGCGCATCCACTGGCAGACGGGAGCCGGCATCGTATATGATTCCGATCCGGCCGCGGAATGGCAGGAATGCATGAACAAGGGTAAGATTATTGACGTTATTTTGAAAGGAGAAGACCATGTTTCTGTTCATTGATAATTACGATTCGTTTTCGTGGAATCTGGTGCAGGCGTTTTATGCCTTGGGACGCAAGCCCGTGGTGCATGCGAATGACGATCCTCGTATTCTGGAACTGGCGACCAGCCCGGAGCTGGAAGCCGTGTGCATTTCCCCCGGCCCCAGCCATCCGCGCAACGCCGGGCTGTGCCTGGAGTTCCTGAAACGCCTCCCCGCTTCCGTTCCCGTGCTGGGCGTGTGCCTGGGGCACCAGCTTCTGGGCTACTTCGCCGGGGCGGAGGTTTCCCGCGCTCCGTATGTCATGCACGGCAAGAGTTCCGACATCATCCATGACGGCGCTGGGCTGTTTTCCGGGCTTCCCAATCCCATGACCGTGGGCCGCTACCATTCCCTGGTGGTCCAGTCCAAGGAGGACGAGCCGAATCCCCGCTTTACCGTTACTTCCCGCGGGCCGGAAGGGGAAGTCATGGCCCTGCGCTACAATGACCGTCCGTGGGTGGGCATCCAGTTTCATCCGGAATCCATCCTGACGCCGAACGGGCTTCAGCTTCTGGGCAATTTCCCGGATAACGTCGTGCTTTCGGGGCAGAAGGAAAAGCGCATCAGCCGCATTCTGGACGCCCTGGCCGCCGGACAGGACCTGACGGCGGATATGGCTGGCCCAGGCCTTGCGGGCAACGGTTGCCGTG
>OAUF01000494.1_pt1 | contig 27393 bp, 30 predicted proteins | sample 1495111 | NCBI WGS metagenome assembly OAUF01 (sample SAMEA2580002, study PRJEB22360) | human gut metagenome | reverse complement strand
GCGAGAATCCAGCCCACCTGCCCGCGCTCCTCCGCCTGCTCAATGGCGGGCATCAAAAGCGACCAGATGGAGGCCGCGATCATCACACCGCTGGCAAAGCCCAGCAGCACTCTCTGTACATTGTCATGGATGACTCCGCGAAAGAAAAACACAAGCGCCGCGCCCAGCGTCGTCATTGCGAACGGAAATGCCAGCCCAAACGCCAGCCAAGCAACAGAATCCATATTATCTCCTATATTCTATCCAATTTCTCAAAAATACGGCCCGTCCCGCCTTCTGGTGGAATTTTCCTGCCATAAACCAGAGCCGGACCACACATAGTAAAACAGGGTGATACTTGGTGAAAGCAGAAAATCTTCAGGATCTGATCCGCAGAAGCAGCAGTACCAGACAATATTTCATGTCGCTGCCGGTTCCGGATCAAATGGAACTGCACCGGTATAACGAGCATGTGAAAACGGCAGACCAGCTGCACCGATACGCGGAATATCTGCAAAGCAACGGGCGCTTATAGGACCCGTGGCAGGAAAGCGGCAGCAAGCTGCCGACGGCTGAGAGAGCCTTAAAGCTCGAAACGGACGATGCCCGCCGCTGTGGGTACAGAGCGCCCTGCGCGCTCGTTATAACAAAACCGGTGAAAAGAAAAAGGGTTTGTCCTGTTGGGCAAACCCTTTTTCGATCGGTTCCGGGCGGTACAGGCTCCGCACGCCGAAAGGCTTCAGCCGCAGGCTGCTTTTCCACCCGGTGTGCAGAGCTCCCCGGCCGGCTTACAGAACCAGACTGGGCGCCGCGTAAACTCTGCCTGCCAGCTCCTGATCCAACAGGTACAAGCCCTTGGAATCGGAACCGAACAGCTCTATCTTCTTAATAAGATTCTCCGCATTGGTCTCCTCTTCGCCCTGCTCCTTAACGAACCAGTCGAGGAACTGCATGGTGCGAAAATCCTTTACGCTGTATGCCTCATCATAAATCGTGTGGATCGAATTCGTTACATACTGCTCGTGGGCCAGCGCCGCCTTTGCGGGGCCGATCAAATCGCTGAACTTTGTGCCGGGCTTTGCAATGGCCTCCAGCACGATTTTCTCGTTGTTGTTCTGCAGGTATTGCAGGAACAGCATCGCGTGGTCGCGTTCCTCCTGCGCCTGAATCTGGTACCAGTTGGAAAAGCCGTCCAGCCCTTCCTCCTTATAGTAATTCGCAATATCCAAATACAGATAAGCAGAGAAGAACTCTTTGTTGATTTGCGTATTGAGCAGCGTTACAACCTTTTCATTTAACACAAATATCACTCCTTTGGCATTTGATTTTTCCGCCTGCCGGTTCCGCTCCCGCGGCTGACCGTAACGCCGGCCCGCCCGACCAAAGCTTGCCGCCCGGCAGTAAAACCGGTAACAATTTTTCTTATTACCATTATACCATGACCGGGTCGTAAAGCAAGCCTGCAGAACGGAAAAAATCGTGACAGTTCAGGTGGAATTCTTGTTATAAATAACAAGAATCATTATCGATTTTAGATTCCGCCGTTTCCATCCCTGCAGGGATAAAGGACGGATCACTTGCTCTTGATCACTTTCAGGTCTTCCTCGAAAAACACGGTTCCCAAAACGGCGTCGATATCCCTCACGATCGATCCGTCAATCAGATTCTGCTTTGCCATGGTATCGAGAATCCCCACGGCGTCCTCATGAGAAAGCGCCATGCGGTAAGGGCGATCCTCCGTCAGAGCCTGGTAAATATCCACGCAGGCCAGCATGCGGGAATTGAAATCCAGCCGGTCGGCGGTAAAGCCGTAGGGGTATCCCTTGCCGTTGAGCTTTTCGTGATGATTGGCCGCCCATTCGGTAATATCCTCAAAGCCCTGCACCATCTCCAGCGCCTTGCGGGTATAGTAGGTGTGCGACTGAACCACGTCGATCTCTTCCCGGGTCAGGCTTCCCGGTTTATCCAGAATCTCGTTCGGCACCATGATCTTCCCCAAATCATGCAGATCCGCCGCGATCCGCATTTTCCAATATTCCTCTTCGCCGCAGCCGTAATAGCGGCACAAAATACCGGTCTTTTTGCTGATGCCGCGGGAATGTCCGCCCGTAAACGGGGATTTCGCATCGATGATCTTACTGTACAGCCGGGAGATTCGGCGAATATTCTGAAAGCTGAACTCCCGTGTTTGCTGCGGGAGCAAACGCTCCAGCTCGGGCTCGATAAACATTGGCTGCATATTCAGCCAAAACTCCCCGTGCTGCGAAACATGGAAAAACAGCCGCAGCAGCTCGGGGTCAAACAGGCGTGCGTCCCTTTTCAGCAGGGCCAGTATGTCGCGCGGGGTGTTTCCCTGCGCGTAATCCACCGCAATGCGGTTGGCAAGGGCGATCAGACGGGCGTAAAACGGGATCTCCTCGCCGCGCTTTCCGAAAAACCCGCTGCCGTCATAGCACTCGTGATGATATAAAATCACACCGGGAACCGGGCGGTTGAACGGGAAGTAGGCGACGTTCTCCTCCCCCGCCTCGCAGTGCATGATGTTCTTCTCAAGCCCGGCCATATCCACCGGATTTCTGTCCAGCAGAGAACGCGTGATCCCGTTATCGTGCAAAAGAGCATACGAGACCAAATCGAAGAACTCCCGCTCGGGCAGGTTTGTCAATTTCGCAATTCTTGCACAAATATAAGCAACATGTCTGGTATGATTGGTAACATCCTTGAGCAAATCCCTCTCCACAAAATCCAGCGTAAAGGAAAAAGAAAGCAGCATTTGATTCACGTTTAGCTTCATGATTCCGCCTCATATCTTCCGTGCATCACAATTCTGGAAACGCTTCCAAAAAATAAAAACGTCTATGTAATTAATTTATCGGACGATCGTCTTTAAAAATGAAGTCATCAGGCGGAAAAATTTGATCTCATAAACGGTTTTTGGATTTCCAAACGATCAGCTGCCGCAGTATTTCCTCCCGGGACTCTCCCTTTTTCTGCGACATGTCCTCCAGCAGACGATTAAAGCTTGGAAACCCGGTTCCAAAAGGATCCTTTACCTGCTGAATTCTGCGGTCCATTTTCTTAATCTCTTCCTGCGTCACAATAATCCCTCCATTAATGAATCGTGATTGATCATACATGTTGTGTTTTTGTACGCACCGCATCATTTTTTGAAAGTCACTGGTTTTTACCTGCAATTTAAAAATTCAGATATTTATTTACAAAAATTTCCTGCCAAATTGTCATTATTATAGCATAACGGGCCATATTAAGCAAACTTCATTTTGACGAAAAGCGACACACGATAACAATTTTTGCATTGCTGAATCAGGGCCGGGACGCAAGCGCGGCTCCTGTGTCTGCTGGCCGCAGCTTCCCAACTTTTATTTTGTTTCCCGCAAAATCAACAAAAAGGGAAAGGCCGCTTTCGGGCGGCACTTTCCCAACTGGATACCGTTTTTTCGGCTCGGCCGCACAGCAGAGGAGTCCTGCGGCTATTTCTCTGAGAGCCGTTCCCCCGCTTGGCCCGGCATTGACCCCGGCTCCCGGTAAAGGCCTTTCAGCAGGAGAATCTCCTGCGCGTAGCCCGGCAGGTCGTTGGGGGTTTCCAGGTAAAAGGGCAGCTCCCGCAGGGCCGGGTGATTGATGATGCGTTCTATTGCAGAGATTCCCAGGCTGCCCTGCCCGATTTTCTGGTGGCGGTCCTTGTGGCTGGAAAAGGGATTCATGCTGTCGTTGAGGTGGACGGCCCGCAGCCGCGAAAGGCCGATCTCCCGATCGAATTGAGCCAGCACGCCGTCCAGGTCATTGACCAGATCGTACCCGGCATCGTACACATGGCAGGTGTCGAGACAGACCCCCATTTTCTCTGTGAGAACAACCTGATCCAGTGTTCTGCGCAGCTGCGAAAAGCTCCCGCCCACCTCGGTTCCCTTCCCGGCCATGGTTTCCAGCAGCACGGTGGTCGTCTGCTCCGCACGCAGGATTCCGTTGAGCAGCTGTGCAATCTGCAAAATTCCCGCGTCCTCCCCCTGCCCGGTATGGCTGCCGGGGTGAAAATTATAGCAGCTGCCGGGCAGGTATTCCATGCGCCGCAGATCATCCTGCATAATAAGAAAGGCAAATTCCCGCACCTTCGGGTCTGCGGAGCAGGCATTGAGCGTATAGGGCGCGTGCGCCAGTATATGGCTGATCCCCTCGCGCCGCGCAAGCTCCCGCAGCGCGGCGGCATCTGCGGGGTCGATCTCTTTTGCTTTGCTGCCGCGCGGATTGCGGGTGAAAAACTGAAAGGTGTTGGCCCCAATGGAAACCGCATCCTTTCCCATCGCCAGAAAGCCCTTTGCAGCAGACAGATGACATCCGATTTTCAGCACTGTGTTTCTCCTTTTCCAATACAATTGTCGTTGCTTCCTACTGCAAGTATACCCGCTTTTTGTGCGCCTGTCTTGTTTTTCTTCTCTGCTATACCATATAAGTGCAATAAGTGCGGTAGAAAAAGCGCCCCTGTTTATGCCCGCCAAAAGCGAGGGAGATTCACCCGCCATTGACAAACCACCGGAAAAGTGTACTATAATTAACCATGCAGCACCGGAAACCCGTTCGTGGCCATCCGGCCGAAGAGAGGAGTCTTCATGAAATTTTATAATATGAGAAAAATTTTTGTCAATGATTGGCACAGGATTCTGCATAATCCCGTCGCCCTGATTATAACCGTCGGCATCTGTGTTCTTCCGGCTCTTTACGCCTGGGTGAATATCAAGGCCTGCTGGAATGTGTACGAAAATACAGGCAGCATTCCGGTGGCCATCGTCAACAACGACCAGACCGTGGAATTCAGAGAAAAAGAGATCAACATCGGCAAGGATGTTGTGGATCAGCTGAAAAGCAACAAAAAGATCGATTGGAAATTCGTCAGCCAGAGGCAGGGCGACCTCGGCCTGGCCGACGGCACTTATTTTGCCGCAATCGAGCTGCCTGCGGATTTTTCCGAAAGCTTCACCACCCTGTTTTCGGAGACGCCCGTCAAGCCAAAGATTATTTATAAGGTAGACACCAAGATAAACCCCGTGGCGGAAAAGATCACAGAGAGCGCGAAAAACACACTGGTGCAGGAGATCAAATCAAATTTTGTATCCACGGTAAACCAGTCCATTTTTTCCATGCTCAACCCCGTGGGCGAAGACGCCGATAAGAACCTGCAAAGCGTCATTCAGATGAAAGACGCGATTGTGAACCTGAATCAGAACATGGACGTGATTTCCTTCGCGCTGGACAGCCTGCACACGAACTCGATCAACCTGAATCAATTTTTGAACAGCGTTAACACCGCGTGGCCGCTGGTGGAAAACGGACTCGAAACCGCCGGGAAACCCGCCGCCAACCGGCAGGCGCTCTCGCGCGACGCCCAAAAGCGCCTGAACAACTCGCTGACCTATCTGGACACCAACCTCTCTTATGTGCAAAACTCCAGCCAGCGCACACACGCCCTGCTGGCGGAACTCAACAGCGCCGCAAAAGAGGGCGGCACGGCCAAAATGGACACCGTCTTTTCCGACCTGGACGCGACCCTGTCCGCCATGTCCAGCTCTGTGGACGCAACCGCCTCCTACCTGAAAAAATACCGTGAGATCGACTGGGGCGAGGACGCGGAAAACGCGGAAAAAATGCTGGCCTCTCTGCGTTCCTCTTTGGTGAACCTGCGCGGCCAGCTGGGAAAGCTGCGGAAAGATCTGAAAAACCTTTCCGCCGGCTCGGACGCCTTTTACGGCTACCTTAACAAAACCACCGCCGAGCTGGAGCAGCAGGTGCAGAAGATCGACGAATCACTCGACACTCTGATTCCCACGCTGGAGGCTTTGAATGAATCTCTGCATTCCACCGCGCTGCAGGCATCGATCGACGCGCTGAAGTCGCTGCGCAATTCCGGCGTTGGCGGCAAGCTGATCACCCGTCTGAAAGAGATTGAGGCCACCCGGGGGAATACCGCCGCCGCGATTGCTTCGGTTGATCAGGCTGCCGCAGCCGGAATTCAAATGATCGACGACGCGATCCCGAAGATCGACCAGACAACCAAATTTTTGAAAACGGTTCAAAGCAATCAGGAGGATAAAAAAACACGGCTGACCAAGATGGTTCGTTCCCTTGATTCGGTTGCCGCGGAGCTGGACAACATGCGCGGCAAGCTCTCAAGCATTCACAAGCAGTCCGACGACGCCGCACAGCTGACCGCCGGGAAAGCCGACACCATCAACAACGATCTGTACCAGATGGAAAGCCAGCTGACAAACCTTTTAAAGGAATACAACCAGAGCATCCGCGGCGATGTGAGCACCATCGGCCAGCGCCGGGTCCCCTCCGCCGACAATGCCGCCCGGCTCTCTCAGTCCGCTCAAAGGCTGGGCTCCGAAATCGGCGCCATGCTGAAAACGGCACAGTCGGGCACAAAGCTTTCCTCCGATTTGACCGGCTCGCTCAGCAGCAAATTAAAGGAGTTCAAAGGCACCATACAAACGCTTGGCAGCAAGCTCGAGCTGGTCGACAACGACGACGTCGTGCAAATCATTTCAATTTTGCAGAGCAACCCCGAATTCATGGGTGATTTTATCGCCGAGCCGTTTGAACAAAACGTGGAATACATCAACGCCGTTCCCAATTACGGCTCCAGCATGACGCCGATTTACACCGCGCTGGCGCTGTGGGTGGGCTGCCTGATTTTGAACTCGATCCTGCGGTCGCGCCCCCCAGAGTTTGAGGAAAGCGAAGGAATGACGCTGCGCGAAAAACATTACGGCAAAATGATGACGTTCTGCTCTATGGCGCTGGTTCAGGGCACCGTGATTTCGCTGGGCGATATTTTTCTGCTCAAAGTTTACGCGGTGAACAGCCTGCTGTTCGTCCTTTTCGCCGTGTTTTCTTCTTTGGTGTTCTGCATCATCACCTATACGCTGTACTCCACCCTCGGGAACGCCGGCAAGGCGCTGGCGATTGTCTATATGATTTTCCAGATTCCCGGCAGCGGGGGAACCTACCCCATTCAGGTGAACCCGCCGATTTTCAGCATTTTGCAGCCGCTGTTCCCGTTCGCCTACACGGTCAGCGGGTTCCGTGAGGCAATTGCAGGCCCCCTGACGAGTCAGGTGCTTCTGGATTTTGCCGTGCTGGGTCTGTTTGCCCTGATCTTTCTAATTGCCGGTTACTTCCTCGTTCAGCGGATGGCGGAACCCGTGCACCGCTTTGAAGAGATGTTTGAAAGCTCCGGTTTGGGCGAATGAAAGGGGGAACAACATGAAACAAATGAGTAAGCTGGGGAGCCTCCCCGCAAAGATTAAATCCGGCCTGCATTTTGTTGTGCACGAGCGGATTCGCCCCGTGTTCCTGGTTTTTTTGCAGGACCTGAAAACCATACGCCACAACAAGGCGACGCTGGCTGTTGTGATCGGCCTGTGCATTCTGCCGTCTTTATACGCATGGGTCAATATTTATGCCTGCTGGGATCCATACTCCAATACCGGCAATCTGCCCGTCGCCATCGTGAACAACGACGAGGGCGCCGTTGTGAACGGGGAAATCATCAACGTGGGCGACACCATTGTGGAGGAGCTCAAAGAAAACCAGTCGATCGGGTGGCAGTTCGTCAGCGACTGGCAGGGCAATTACGGCCTGAATCAGGGAACCTATTATGCCATGATCGAAATCCCGCACAATTTTTCACAGCGGCTGGCCAGTCTGGCTACCGCAACGCCGCAAAAGCCTGTTCTGACCTATCGGGTCAACGAAAAGCTGAACGCGATCGCCTCAAAAATCACCAATGTGGCCAAGGATCGCCTGATTGACAGCATTGAAAGCAGCTTTGTCAAAACAGTGAATAAAAAGGCAATGAAGATGATCGACGACGGTTCCAAAGAAGCCCAGATGAATCCCTCGCGCCTGAAGGAGCTGAAAAGCTCCTTGCAGCAGGCCGATCAGGACATCACCCGCGCCAAGGCGCAGATCGACCAGGCCAGCGGCAACTCCAAAAGCTTTCAGAAATATCTGGACGAAGCCGCGGCGCTTTCCCCCACGATTGCCGACCAGATCACCGGCCTGCAGCAGATTTCATCCTCCGCGGCGTCCCTTGCGGAAAAAACCCAGCACACCGTTCAGTCGATCGCGTCCAACCTGAGCGCCGACCTGAACCGCATGCAGGAGCTGAACCAGCAGAACCAGCAGCTGATCGCCGCGCTGCGGAATATCAACGGCAATACACTAGATGAAAACACCAGGCGCATCGCGCAGCAGAACATCACCGTCTGCAAGGCGCTGGATGTGCTCCTCGATACCGACGTGAAGGATCTTGCCGAGCTGAATAAAGCATATGATCTGAACGCGCTGACGCTTCTGGTGAACTCCCTGAAATACGCCGACCGTCTCGTGAAAACACAACAGGATCTGCTGATGAAGCTGGTTGACGCGCAGAGCAGCGCGCCGAAGGAATCGATGGATGAGCTGCTCGGCACCCTTTCGGAGCTGAGCGACGAGCAGGCCAAGCTGGCGCAGAACCTTTCTTCTACCTACGCCTCGCAGGGGGCGCCGCTGCTCAACAGCCTCGGCGACGGCATTGTACAGTCGCTGTACGATACCAGCGGCCTGATCGGCTCGACGATGTCGATCGTGCCGCAGCTGGACGCGCTCGCCGCCTTTACAAAAGCCTCCAGCGAGCTGACGGTTCAGCAGGGCGTACAGATGACCGACCTGCTCAATACCCTACAGGAGGACTTGAGCCGCATCTTATCCCGGCTGGACACCATCTCTACCGAAGACCTGGAAACGCTGGAGGACCTGATCGAGAACCGCCCCGACGCCGTTGCGGATTTCATCTCTTCGCCCCTCGATGTGGAGCAGGTGGAATTCTACAAGGGCGGCACCTTCGGTACCGGGCTGACCCCGTTCTACACGGTTCTTGCTATCTGGGTGGGCGCGCTGCTGTTGTGCGCGTTCCTGACGGTACACTGCAAAGACCCGCAGGGGTACCAACTGAACCTCAAGCAAAAGCACTTTGGCAAAATGAACCTGTTCTTGTTCCTGTCGCTGATCCAGTCCACCATCATCACGCTGGGAGATGTTTTCCTGCTGGGGGTTGAACCGGAAAACTTCTGGCTGATGCTGTTGTTCAGCGCCCTTTGCTCCGTCGTATTTGTGGTGATCATCTTTACGCTGGTTTCTCTGTTCGGCAACGTGGGCAAGGCCGTCGTCGTCGTCATCATGGTCTTTCAGATGGCGGGCGCCGGGGGCATTTACCCCATTCAGACCAATCCGCACATATTCGGCGTCCTGCATCCGCTCTGGCCCTTCACCTACGGAATCAACGGCTTCCGAGAGGCGATTGCCGGCCCGTCGTGGGACAGCGTGTTTACGAACATTTGGGCGCTGATTGGCTTTATTGCGGTATTCCTCCCCCTGGCCGCACTGAAAAAGCCGCTGCACAAGGCCAATACTCTTTTTGAAAAGATGTTCCACAAGGCCGCGATCTAACGCGCCGGCAAGCTGAAAAAGCCGGAAAAAGGATTGACAAACCCGCCGGGGTGTATTACTCTGAAAGCAGAACAATTTGTCGAAAAAAGGAAGCGGTGCATTGAACACTCTGGATTTTCCCATTACCGGCGCTGCCGGTGTTGCAGGCAATGTCGGCAGACAAAATCTCCCCGGGAAGGCCGCGCCCCAGACAGGCGCTTCATTTTCTGATATTTTCGGCTCCGTGCGGAAAAGCACCGACCTCGACGCGGCGTTTGAAAAGGCTGCGGAGGCCTATGGGGTGCCGGTGAATCTGCTCAGGGCGGTGGCCAAGGCGGAATCCGGTTTTGACCCGGACGCGGTCTCTTCCGCCGGAGCGCAGGGCGTAATGCAGCTGATGCCGGGCACGGCCCGCAGTCTTGGCGTTTCCGACCCGTTTGACGCGGAGCAGAACATTATGGGCGGCGCCAAATATCTGAGCCAGCTTCTGCGGCAGTTTAACGGCGATACCACCCTTGCGCTGGCGGCCTATAACGCAGGCCCGGGCAGCGTGACGAAATACGGCGGGGTTCCCCCCTATGCGGAAACGCAGAATTATGTGCAGAAGGTATTGGGCCTGACTCAGGCCGATTTGGCGGCGGGAACCGCTCAAAGCGGCGCCGATGCCTCGCAGGAGCTTCTTCCCGCTCTGTCCGGCGGCACGGGCGCGCCTTCTTCTCTGGGCGCTTCCACCTCGGAAAGCTATCTTCTGATGAAGCTGTACCAGCATCAGGCGTTGCAGGCTATATTTTCGGATTCGGAGGACTCTCAAAGCCCGCTGTCGGGCCTGCTTTCGGATTCTCTGCTTTCCTCGCAGGATCCCGTCGCCGGTCTGTTTTCTGGCTCCAACACAACAGAGGATGCCTTGACCAGCCTTTTTTAAAACACAAATATTTTTATAATAAAGCAGCCGTACCCGGAGTAATGTTCGGGTACGGCCGTTTTTTGATTCAATCGTCGCGGTTGCGCTTCCCGCTGATCTTTTCCACGTGGATTTTGATAATACTCACGGCCGGCAGCTGCCGGCGGATCACTTCCTCCCTTCGCTCCAAAACGCCGGGAGCCAGAGTGTCGCAAAGCTGCAGCAGACGTTTGGTTTTCTCCTCCGGGTCGGTAATGATTTCCGCGCGGCCCTCCACCATTACGCTGTCGTAATGGGTGACAAAGCGCTCAGGCATAATGGTTTCGCGGCCGATCACCACAAAAGAAACCCGGTTGTTTTCTTTGATCGTATCGATTTTCCGGCCCTTTACAAAGCAGTGAAAAAAGATCGCCTGCTCCTCCGGAAGATAATAATAGTTCAGCGGCACACCATACGGCTCTCCCTGCGAAGTGGCAATCGACAGCACACCATAGGTTCCCTCGCGCAGCAGCTGCACCGCGTCTTCCTGCGACATTCTTCTGCTTGGTCTCATGAAAGTCCTCCTGTTTTCTTTGCCGTCTGTATCTGGCGAAATTCATTGCTCTTTTCTCCAGTATACCAGCCAATGGGAGTCGGGGCAACCCGGTTCTTGCTGCCGCAAGCCCGAATTGCCATCCGCTTCGGTACAGCCTGCGGTGGTAACTTTTGCTTGCCGCCTCTGTGCAGATCGTGATATAATAACTCACACCGCATGCCGAAAGCTTCCATAACATGTCGCGCGGTGCAACAGATACGCGGGCCGCCAAAGCCGAATATGCCTTTCTCATTTACAAATAAAGGAATAGTAAATCATAAGATCATTTCTAATCAGTTTTCAATAGGAGAAACTACATGGTACGAGTTTTATTTGTCTGCCTTGGGAATATCTGCCGCTCGCCCATGGCGGAATTTTTGCTGAAGCACCTCGCCGCGCAGCGCGGCTGTGAGGAGGAGCTTGTCATTGCATCCGCCGCCACCAGTGCAGAGGAGATCGGCAACCCGGTTCATCGCGGCACCGTGAAAAAGCTTGCGGAGCACGGAATTTCCTGTGCGGGCAAGCACGCCGTACAGCTGACACGGCGCGACTACCAAGCTTACGATTACCTGCTGGGAATGGAGCGCTCCAACATTCGGAGCATGGCCCGGATTTTGGGTACGGACGATCCGCAGAAAATCCGGCGGCTTCTGGATTTTTCCGCCCGCCCGCGGGATATCGCCGACCCCTGGTTCACCGGGAATTTCGACAGCACCTACGATGATATTCTGGAGGGCTGCAACGCTTTTCTGGATGATCTGGAAGCAAACGGCCTGATTCACCCCAAAGGAAAGGGGGAATGAAAGATCCCATTTTCCGTAGGAAAGACCAAGTCTGAAGCAACTTACATAAAAGCCCCCGTTCTGAAAATCAGAGCGGGGGCTTTTATCGCAATGCGGCTATTCACCAACATAGGAGAATCGGGGAACGCTTACGCCGTCCCGCTCAACGATTTCACTCCACATTTCGGCCGGACGCACCCAGACGCCGCCGTCCCCATACAGCGCGCGGTACACCGCCATTTCTTCCAGCGTTTCGGAATGGCGCGCAACACACAGCAGCTCATACTCGTTCCCTTTGAAATGGCGGTAGCGCCCGGGCTTTAAAGTCTCTTTCATTGTGCTTGTTTCCTTCCTAAAAAAACGGTCAATCAGGGCTGTTAAAGTAGATCGATTCCTGCCGCTTGAGGCCATTTGGGGATTGATCATCACGGGCAGTCCGCTTTGTCAGCCATACAGATTCGGCCAATTTCACAGCGCCTGCTGCTCCCGGATGCAGGACTCGATATACGAGAGCGGCACGTCCATCCGGCGGGCGGTTTCCTCGCACGATAGACCGGAATGGAGAAAGCGAAAGACCACCTGCCGCATTTTTTCGCCAACCTCTATGATATGACCGTCGGGGTCATAAAAGCGAACCACGCGCTGGCCCCATCGATGCTCTTTGACCGGGTGAACATATTTCAAGGCCGGCCACACGGCGAGTTTTTGCAGAAAGGCATCCAAATCGGCTTCTTCAAAATACAGCTCCGCGGCACGATTTTCAAATGTTAGCTGCTCCTCCGAAACCTCTATCAACTCCCGCCAGCTCCCGGCGGTTTGCAGGACAACGCCGCCGGACAGCGTAACGTTCGCGCCGAAATCAGCGGTGATCTTCATCCCCAGCAGCCCGCAGTAAAACTGCTTGGAGCGTTCCATATCCCGCACAGCGAGCAGCGTGCAAACGTACTCCATCACAGCTCTTCCGGAGCAGAGATCGTTTTGCCCACAAGATCGATCACCCTTGCAAAGCCGTCCCGGTCTTTGAGCTTGCTGCCCAGAGAGGTGGGAATACACACGATGCGTTCGCGGCCCACCTGATCGATAAAGGTGCGCACCGCCGGAGGAAAGGTGCCGGCCCAAACCGGGAACACAAGCGCCACCGTTCCCTCCGGCTCCGGGCTATGGTAAGTAGCCGGCAGGGATTTGCCCGAGGCGGAGAAATACCCGGCCTTCATATATCCCCCGGCGCCAGACCAGTCGACGCCGTCCTCAATTTGCTCCGCCTGTGTGTGAAAATGGCTGGCCAACTGTTCGGCGATTCCCTTGCTCCTGCCGGAACGGGTAAAATAATACACCTGCATCCCTGTCAATCCTCCTCATTTTTAATATAAATCAGATGCGGCAACCATAGCCCGTTATGGTATTTAATATGCTCGCCGGCCACCGTCATCCCCAGCCGTTCGGCGACTCTGCGCGAAGCGCTGTTTTCCGGGCGGATGTCGGCGATCACCTGCTGTGCGCTCAGATTGTCGAACGCATACCGCAGCCATGCTGCCGCGCCCTCCATCGCATAGCCCTGTCCCCAAAACCGCCGTGCGACAATATAGCCTAGTCCAAAATAGGTTTCCCCGTCGATTTCCTCCGGCAGAATGCCCATCAAACCGATCAGCTCGCCGCTCTCCTTTTGAACGGCGGCGTGGTGGGAATACCCGCAGGTTTGGTAGCGCCGGTTCGCGCGCTCAATCCATTCGGCGACCTGCGTATCGGTAAAGCCGTATTCCCAGGCATACATGGTTTGTTCATCCCCGAGAATCGGCCGCAGGGCCGCAAGGTCCTCTGTCCTCAGGCGACGAAAGCCGAGCCGGGGTGTTTCAAGCACCCACAAAGGGCGGCTGAAATACACCATATCTGTCAGCAAAACACCGCACTCATAAATCGGGTGATCATAATGCTCCGTAAAAAAGTCTTTGACCCGGTGTGATTCCGAGAAGCCGCAGCGCCGATAAAAAGGCACCGTAGCAGGGCTGTCGCCGGTGCCGACCATCATCACATGACAGCGGGCGCCCCATTGTGTGCACAGCTCGCTGATGAGCTGCCTGCCAAGGCCCCTCCCCTGACTGTGGGGAGCGACCGCAATATTTTTCAGTTCGCAGACTCCGCCACCCTCGTCGGTAATGACCGCAGCCGCCAGCGGTTCCCCTCCCTCATACAGAACGGTCATTTCTCCGCGCTCCAAATACCGGTCGATCATCGACTCCTGTTCGTCTCCAAGGAGCAAAAGGGGAAGATACTGCTTTTTATTTTCCGTTATTTTGCGGTACTCCATCCGTACTCACCCTCCCGCGCCGTTGTTTGGGCTTTGTCAGTTCATAGCTTTGGCGCACCATTTGCTGCAGCTCGTCCCACGGCACCCCGGCATCCAGCAGCACGGTGTTCCAATGCACTTTATTCATGTGGTAGGCCGGCACAACACCGGCAAAGGCCGAACGCAGAAAATCTGCGTACATCGGCTCGCATTTCAGGTTGACACATGGATGCCCGCCGCGCTCATAGACAAACGCAAAGGATTTTCGGCTCCCCCTGTGGCGCAACACCGCCCATTCCTCGTCGAACGGGTAATCCTCATAAGCGCCGGGGTAGGTCAGGCAGTACGCAATCATTTCCTGCTTTGTCAAGGCTCATCCCTCCCTGCGCACACGGAATACTGCTCCGTATAGGTCAGCACCCCATTGGGCCGCTCCGAGCACATCAGGCTGACTGTGTCAGCGCTTGCTTCAAACGGTGCGCCCAATATCGCGCCGCAATCGACCTCTTGACTTAGGCGAACCCGCCGCGCGATTGTAATGTGCGGCGAAAAACGGCGTTCCTCCAGATGAAAGCCCTCCGCGATAAGATTGCCGCACAGCTCCTGCCGCAGCCGGAGCAGCGCCGGGTTTTCGGCAAGGCCCACCCACCAGATATCGCCGCCGTCGCGGCGAAAGGAGCCGATTTGATCAAAGGTCAGGCTCAAAGGCACGGCTCCGGTACGATCCATCGCCCTGCGGGCGGCCGCGGCCCTCTGCGCCGAAACCTCACCGAGAAAAGCCAGCGTCAGGTGCAGGTTTTCGGGCCGGGAAAAATCCCCCTGCGCGGCCTCGCGCAGGCGCCGCTGCACCGCCAGAATACGTTGTTTTGTTGCATCGTCGAAATTGACGGCAAGAAACAGACGCATGGTCATTCCTCCCCCAGCAGTCGCGCCAGTTTTTCACAAAACGCCTGATCCTGCTCCGGCAGGCGCTTGCGCGGCCCCTTCAGGCGGCCGCCCGCGTTGCGGATCTTCTTTGCGGTATGGCGGGCGAGCAAAAGGGCGTCGATATTCTGCGCCGTGTACTCCATGCCGTCCTGATTCAGAATCCGCGCGCCGCGCGCCAGACACATCGCCGCAAGGCCGTAATCCTGCGTGATGACGATGTCGCCGAGGTGCAGCAGGTTGACCAGAGCAAAGTCAACGCTGTCCGCTCCTTTCGAGAACACCAGCGTGCGGGCTCCCGCCTTTTCAAAATGGTGCGACGTATCGCACAGAATCAGGCACTCCACTCCGAAACGCCCGCAAAGACGCACCGCCTCATCCACCACCGGGCAGCCGTCCGCATCAATCAGAACTCTGGTCACTTTGTAGTTTCCCCCAGTATTTCTCTTTGCAGCTTCTTGGTCAGCTTCTGGAACACCAGCCGGTAAGAATCGTCGCACAGCTGCCGCAGCAGCTCCGGCGGCAGCTCGCCGCCCAAATCGACCGAATTCCAGCAGCGCTTATCAGAATAAAAGCCGGGCAGAATTTTGGCATGCTCCCGGCGCTGCAGCTCCGCGAGCAAAGGGTCGCACTTCAGGTTCAGCAGATCCTTCCCCGCATACATGGGGTCATGTTCCGCCCCCGGGCACATTCTGGCCGCAAACAGCCGTCCGCCCACCTGATAGCGCAGCCATCCCCATTCCTCTTTAAAATCTTTTGTCACGCCGGGCTTTGTGAGCAAATATTCGTCGAGCCACGAATGCCGTTCACCGTTCATCCATTCTTCCCTTTTTCTTCGGCTGCATTCAGGCAGCGCTGATGGCCTCCAGACCGTGTCTTAATAATGCAGCATAATTTTATAAATATTAACCGGCCTGCCCTTCGGGACAATCCTTTTTTGCCCAATGACCTCGGCCTTTCCGTATTTCACCAGATTGGCCAGAAAGCGGTTGGCCGTTCTGGTGGAAATTCCAAGGCGATTGATCAGATCGAGAGAAGAGATTTCATCGGAGCCCTCCTCTTTGAGGACATGGATGATCTTCGATACCGTTTCGGGCGAAAGCTTTACCTCCGACGCCACACGGTAAATATAATCGCTCTCCACATCCGAAATCACAAGATCCGCTTCGCCGCCGGGGGTCATGCAGATCATCTTGTTGTCTTCATCGATCAAAAAGCTTCGGTGGTTTTCATCACCAAAGTTCTCCCCGTGGCGCACCGCGTCCATGGCATTCATGCGGGCCTGGTAGAAGTTGCGCCCGATTCCGTAGCCAATCGACCCCGAAAAGTTCAGATTTTTTTGCAGGTACGTATAGAAAGGGCATTCCAGAAAATTGTTGGTCAGCTTTGCAAGGGTGTCGCAGTCCGTGTAAATCTCGAAGCCGTCGCGGCTGTCTTTTACGGTCAGGCTGCCGCTGTACGCGCTGACGAGCGTCAGAATTTCTTTTTTATAAGCCAAAAACCGCATCTCTGTATTGCTGTATTTTCGCGTCAGCAGTTCCGAGCAGGTGATCAGAACGTTGGCAGGGTAGCTTTTTCGGGCGCGCATCGCATCAATCTTCGAGACTACCTCTCTCACCGTATTCGTCAGCGCGTTCTGGCTCGGGTAAATATAGTAGCAGGAATAGCCCATCTCCCGCATCCGCTGTGCCGTGGTGTAGAGATAGGTCAGCGCAAAATCAATTTCTCCGTTCCGGAATTTTTTCTCCACATAATGCGAGAAGCGCTTCTCCTCCTCCTCAATGACGAGGTGGCCGTAGTGGCGGAAGGTGTTGTCGTACTCCCGCGCGATGGTCGCAAGCGCGTTTTTCTCAATCGCTTCCGGCAGGGTCATTTTGTCCGCCATAAAATCCACCGCAACGCGCGAAAAATCCTGCTGCCTGCGCCGGATGCTCTCCCGAAGCAGGATGCGGTAAGTATTTTCGATGTCGATGTCAAGATAGCTCAAACTCGGGGTATCCCCCTGACGAAGCTCCTCCAGCACGTGGTTGGGAATGACGCCGCTGGTGATGATCCCCTGAAAATCCAAATGAATTTTTTTATAAATTTCGCAAAGCTGCTCGATGGTCTCGTAAACAAAATATGTGATTTCCACATTTTCGGGAAACTGCAATTTGTGTTCCTGAAGATATGTGACAAGATGCTGTTTCAATGGCATTGCTATCCGATAAATCACCCAGGCGCCTCCCCTTTGCATGATGGAATAAGAGTCACTTTTCAAAGCGGCTCCACGTAAAAATGGCGGCTTCTCCCTCTGCCCTCAGCGGAGAAAGAAATCAACAATTGATAAAAACAATTTTACTGATAGCTTTAGAATACGATGATTTTGGGGACTTGTCAATAAAAGGAATTTCGAGCCTGCCGCTTTCTCCCCCGCGCAAAGGGACGGGAAAACGCCGAAAAAGCGCCCGCCCCCGAATGCGGACTTCTCCCATTGAGCAAATCATTTTTCAAAAGCATACAATAGCGCAGGAGGTGCTTCTGTGCTTGATTTAAATACGCTTCAAAACACCGCGAAAAGGATTCCGGATGCACAGGCCGTCATCAAAGGAAGCTCCGCATACCCGCAGCTGCGCGGAACCATGCGCCTGCATCAGATGGAGGGCGGCGTTCTCGTCACCGCTCTGGTACATGGGCTGCCGCAGGGAGAAGGCTCCTGCCCGGTGAATGTGTTCGGCTTCCACATTCACGAGGGAAAAGCCTGCACCGGAAACGACCAAGACCCCTTTGCAGACGCCGGCGTTCATTTTAACCCGGGGAACTGCCCGCACCCCGCCCACGCGGGAGACATGCCGCCCCTGTTCGGCAACCGGGGCACCGCATATTTATCCTTTTTTACGGATCGCTTCACAGTTTCACAGGTAATTGGGCATACGGTCATCATCCATTCTCACCCGGATGATTTCACCACTCAGCCATCCGGCAATTCCGGAGCAAAAATCGCCTGCGGGCTGATTGAACGAACCGGCTGGCAGCAGTGGCAGCAGCCCCGGTGGGGCTGTGTGATGCCAAACTGCTGAACGGAAAAACACCGGCAGGAATTTTGCCTGCCGGTGTTTTTTTATTCTGTAGGCCGCTCAGGCGCTTCCGCCTTGTCGGCAGTCTCGCCGTTCAAGGCATCCCCATGCGGCTCCGCCATGGGCGCTAGCTGCTCCGCCGGCGCCATTTCGGGCATCCGCTCCCTTGGCGCATCGTCCGGCTCATTCCAGCTTTGCAGGGCAAAAAACATTCCGGCCAGCGCCACAAAGGAGGCCGTCACGCCGCAGGCAATCGACCAGCTGCGAATATCCAGCGGGCCGAGGATCATCGCCCCCAAAGCCAGAAGCAGGCCGAACCCCAAAAAGAATTTCGCGATTTTTTCATCGGTATCCAGCACAAGAATCACTCCTTTTGCGAAGCCAGGCAGGCATACAGCCCGGCAAACTCCTGCATTGTCAGCTGCTCGGCGCGCACGCGGCGGTCAAGCCCCGCATCGTCAAGCGCTTTGCTCACCGCTTCTTTCGGCAGAGAGAGGCCCGCCGAAACGGAATTGAGCATCGTTTTTCTTCTTTGTCTGAACGCCGCGCGCACCAGAGAGAAAAACCCCGCTTCATCTTCCACCCGGACGGCGGGTTCTTTGCGCAGCGTCAGGCGGATGACGGAGGAATCGACATTCGGCGCGGGCAAAAAGCTGCCGCGCGACACCTCAAATAAAATCTCCGGCTCGGCGTAATAATGCACCGCCACCGTAACCGCCCCGCATTCCCGCGTACCGGGCTGCGCGCAGATGCGCCGCGCAGCCTCCTTTTGCACCATCACGGTCAGGGAGGTAATATCGAGCCGCTCCTCGAGCAGGCGCATAATCACGGGCGAGGTGATGTAATACGGCAGATTGGCGCACACCGACACCGGCATCCCGGCAAATTCGCGCTGGAGAAGCTCTTTCAGATCGAGCTTTAAGATATCGCCGTTGATTACCGTAACGTTATCGTAATCCGCCAGCGTCTCTTGCAGCACCGGCAAAAGGCGGCGGTCAAGCTCGACCGAAACCACCTTTTGCGCCCGTTCGGCCAGCTCGCGCGTGAGCACCCCGATGCCGGGCCCAACCTCCAGCACGCCGGTTTCCGGCGCCGCGCCAGACTGCTCCGCCATACGCGGACAGACTGTGGGATTAATGAGAAAATTCTGGCCCAGCGCCTTGCTGAAATGAAAGCCGTGACGGCTTAAAATCTCTTTGATCGTTGTGATGTTGGATAGATTGTTCATGAAACCTCCGCTTGGTGTAATGCGGCCTTGGCCGGTGATCGGGCAGCCGGCTACTCCTGCGGCTTGTCCGGATGGAGAATAAATCGGTTGCGGTGAAAGCGGATGAGCTGCTCCCGCTGCATGCGCCCCAATTCTTTGGAGAGAGCGCTGCGGTTTACGCACAGAAAATCCGCCAGCTCCTCGCGCGAAAAGGGGATCACCGGCTCCATGGTTCCCTGCCGACGCGCCTGCTCGCCGAGGTAGGCAAGCACCTTCTCCCGCGTGCTCTTCTGTGAGAGGATTTCCATTTTGCGATTCAAATACACATTCTTTTCCGCGAGCAGCTGCATCATGTTGCGCAGAAGCGTGGCATGGTGCCCGCACATAGCAGGGCACGGCGACAGCAATTTTTCAGCGGAAAGACGCATCACGCGGCAGTCTGTGGAGGCGATAACCGTAACCGGGCTCTGGCGAATCTGCGCGCAGGCCAGCGATTCCCCGAAAATCTCCCCGGCGGAAAACTCCGCGACAATCGCCCTGCCGCCAAACAGGTCTTCCCTTACCACCTGCACCCGGCCCGACAGCACAACGCCGATCCACTCGACCGGTTCACCCGCCAGCAGCACGATCTGATTCTTGGAATACTCTCTGACACCGCTGTTCAGGCAGCGGATGATCGCTTCGCGATCCTGCTCCTCCACACCATGAAACAAGGCCGTGGACTGTAAAACAGCATAATCCTGCGTCACGGTTTTCCCCCTTTCCCCAGCTACCCCGCGCAAAGTGCCGGGATGGATTGTTCCTGTACGGTTTTACCGAAGAGATTGCCCCTCATGCCGGGGCAGGCACTTATCTTTTATGCTTGGCATCAAAGTGCAAGTTTTCAGCGGGCGCCCCCGCGTGGGATTCCGCTGAAAATCCACTTGTTACATTAAAATTTAAACACCTTCCCCAGTATAAAGAGCAAAGCGCTTCGCCTATGAATTTAAAACCATTTTACCACATCGCACCAGAAAACAAAAGGCGAAGTTTTCTGCGACAGCACCCCACAAAGAAAAAGGCTTCTGCATTTGGCAGAAGCCTTTTGATCTTTTATAGAAAGCTTTATCGAACTCCCGCCAACTCCCACGCGGGAGTGAGCAGTGCCGCGGCGGCCGCGCCGAGCGCTACCACCAGAAGCCCCTTGCCGCGAAACGCGAGCACCATCGCCAGAAAAAGCCCGGCTGCCGAAGCCGCCGTGCCGCCCGCGGAATACAGGATCTGCGGGAAGGTCATGGCCGAAAGCACCGCGTACGGCACATACGCCAGAAAGGAGCGCACAAACCGATTTTCCAGCCGCCGCTGAAACACCGCCATCGGCAGCATGCGGATCACATATGTGACCCCGGCCATCAGCAGAGCGCAGGATACCACATAAGCTGTATTCATTCGGTCACCTCCGTTTCCGCACAGTTTACCGGGTAACGCCGCGCCGCGAACGTGCAGGCGATCAGCGTGCACAGAATCGTCGCCCAGCCGGAGGAAATGCCTTGAAACAGCGGCACATAGCGGAACACGCAGCTCAGCACGGCGGAAAGCACCACCACCGTGGCCACGGGGCGCGACTGCCGCGCCGGCGGAATAATAATGGCGATAAACATGCCGTAAATCATAATCCCCAGCGCGGTGCGAAGAGCCTCGGGCAAAAAGCCCGTGGCCGCCGCGCCCAGAAAGGTGCCAAACGACCAGCCGACCAGCGGCGTGGTGATCAGCCCGGCCAGATAGCGCGCGCCGACCGTCCCCGGCTGCTGAATCGCGACGGCGAAGATTTCGTCGGTAATGCCGAACGAAAGCACAAGCCGCTGCAGCGTCGTCATTCCCCTCTCCACCTTCTGGGACAGGGAAAGCGACATCAGAAAATACCGCAGGTTGATCACGAGGGTGGTAATCGCGATTTCCAGATATTTCGCGCCGTGCAAGATCAGATCGAACCCCGCAAACTGCCCGGCGGACGTGACATTGGTGGCGGAAATAAAAAGCGCCGCCCAAATCGGCATCCCGCTTTGGGCCACCGTCATCCCGAACGCGAACGATACGGAAATGTATCCCAAACAGATCGGCAGACCGTCCTTCAGCCCCCGCTGAAAGCTGAGATCCGGCAAATCCGGATTCTCCTCCCCAAGACCCGCCGGATTCTCACAGCAGTCCGCAGACAAGCGTTCCCATCTCCTCGCAGCCTACGGTTTTCAGGCCCTCTTCTTTCAAATCGGGCGTGCGCGCCTTGCGCAGAGCGGCGTCCACCGCCGCTTCTACGGCTGTGGCTGATTCAGGGAGTACCTCAGCATCATCGCCACCGAAAGGATCGTCGCCAGGGGATTCGCGATTCCCTGCCCGGCAATGTCCGGCGCGGAACCGTGGATCGGCTCGTACATGCCCGGATTTTCCGCTCCCAGGCTGGCGGAGGCCAGCATCCCGATGGAGCCGCTGATCATGGAAGCTTCGTCCGACAGAATATCGCCGAACAGGTTGGAGGTGACGATTACGTCGAACTGGCCGGGATTTCGCACCAGCTGCATTGCGCAGTTATCCACATACATGTGGCTGAGTGCGACATCGGGGTAATCCGTCTCCCCGATGCGGGTCACCGTTTTGCGCCACAGGCGGGAGGAATCGAGCACGTTGGCCTTGTCGACGCTGCACAGGCGGCCGTTTCTCTTGCGAGCCATATCGAAGCCGACGCGGGCAATGCGCTCGATTTCGGGTACGCTGTACATCTCCGTATCGTAGGCTGCCTCTGCCCCGTCCACCTGCTTTGTGCCGCGCTCGCCGAAATAGATGCCGCCGGTCAGCTCGCGCACGACCATCAGATCAAGCGAGGAGCCGATGATGTCGGGGCGGATGGGCGAAGCGCCGCGCAGCGGCTCAAAAATGACGGCGGGGGGCAGGTTCGCGAACAGCCCGAGCGCCTTGCGAATGCCCAAAAGCCCTGTTTCGGGCCGCTGGCTGCCGGGCAGCACATCCCACTTGGGGCCGCCCACCGCGCCGAGCAGGACTGCGTCCGACGCCTTGCAGGTATCTATGGTCTCCTGCGGCAGGGCGGTCCCCGCCGCGTCGATCGCGCAGCCGCCCAGCAGCGCGGGGGTATATTCCACGGCAAAGCCGAATTTTTCGGCGGCGCGGCTGAGCACCCGCTGTGCCTGCTCTACAATTTCCGGCCCGATTCCGTCCCCTTTGAGTACGGCGATCCGATATTTCTGCATCTGTGTTCCTCCTTAAAACAATCCGTGAGTTTCATGGCCTAAGCTATCCAAATACAAGTATAGCGATCGTTTTCTCCCGCCTGCGGCGGGAGAAAACGACGTGGGGAAGGATTGAAATCGTGATTTTAAAAGTTATTGCCCGCGGTTGAAAGCTGCGCACGGTTGATGGCGCACACAATTCCCTTGATGGACGCGAGGCTGATGTTATTGTCGAGCCCCACGCCAAACACGGTTTTGTAGTCCGGGGTGGTCAGCTGAATATACGACAAAGCCTTCGAATCCGCACCCTTCGATACCGCGTGCTCGTGGTACGACACAAAGCGGTAATCCTTGATTCCTACGCCGCCCAGCGCCTTGAAAAACGCATCAATCGGGCCGTTTCCGACTCCGCTGATCTGGTGATCCTCATGGTGGAAGCGCAGAACGCCGTCGAAGTGAACGGTGGTTTCGCCGTCATCCTCATTCTCCTCATGCAGCTTGTAGCTTTTGAGGTTGTAGGGGTAGCGAATCTGGAGATATTCCTTCTGGAACAGGTCGAAAATCTCCTGCGGCTGCAGCTCGCGGCCCAAATTGTCGCAGGCGGTCTGCACCACCATGCCGAACTCGGGGTACATCTCCTTCGGCAGGTTGTAGCCGAACATCTGCTGCATGATGAACGCCGCGCCGCCCTTGCCGGACTGGCTGTTGATGCGGATGATCGGCTCGTACTCGCGGCCGACGTCCGCCGGGTCGATGGGCAGATACGGAACCTGCCATACCGGCGAGCGGCTCTTCTGCATGTAGTCCACGCCCTTTTTGATCGCATCCTGATGCGAACCGGAGAACGCGGTGAACACCAGCTCGCCCGCGTAGGGGTGCCGCTCGTGAACCTTCATCTTGGTGCAGGCTTCATATATCTTGCGGATTTTGTTCATCTCGGTGAAATCGAGCCCGGGGTCAACCCCCTGCGTGTACATGTTCATCGCGACGACCATCACGTCGGCGTTGCCGGTGCGCTCACCGTTGCCGAAGATGGTGCCCTCCACGCGCTCCGCGCCGGCCAGAATGCCCAGCTCGGTGGCCGCCACGGCGCAGCCGCGGTCATTATGGGGATGAATGCTGATGATCGCTCGGTCACGGCCCCTGAGGTGCCGGCAGAAGTATTCGATCTGGTCGGCGTAGCAGTTGGGGGTGCTGCCCTCCACCGTGCTGGGCAGGTTCAGGATCACTTTTTTCTCCGGCGCGGCGCCCAGCTCGTCGAGCACATGCTCGCAGATGCGAACGGCGTTATCCATCTCGGTGCCGGAAAAGCTTTCGGGCGAATATTCGTAGCGGATGTTCGCGCCGCTCTTTTTGACCTCCTCCTCGGTCAGCTCGCGGATCAGCTTTGCGCCCTTGACGGCGATGTCGATGATGCCGTTCATGTCAGTGTTGAACACGACCTTGCGCTGCAGTGTGGAGGTGGAGTTATAGAAGTGGACGATGACGTTCTTCGCGCCGGAAATCGCCTCGAACGTTTTGCGGATCAGATGCGGGCGGGCCTGCACCAGCACCTGAACGGTCACGTCGTCGGGAATCAGGTTCTGATCGATCAGGGTGCGAAGCATCTCATATTCCGTTTCGGAGGCGGACGGGAAGCCCACCTCAATCTCTTTAAAGCCGATGTCCACCAGGGTTTGGAAGAACAAAAGCTTTTCATCCAGATTCATCGGGTTCACGAGCGCCTGATTTCCGTCGCGCAGGTCTACGCTGCACCAGACGGGCGCTTTGTCAATGGCCCGCTGGGGCCCCTGGCGGTCGGGCAGCCGAACCGGCTGAAACGGAATGTACTTTTGATAGCCTGTTACCATAATCGATCTCTCCTTTATCACATGAATCGTGCCGCTTTGAAAAAACTGCCCTTTTCACAGGAAGCCATTTTTTCAGCGAACGGATGGAAAACAAAAAAAGCCCCTGACTCAGCGATAAGCTGAGTCAGGGGCGAATTTGTGTCAGACAAACCCGCGGTACCACCCTGATTTGGAAATCCGCCTTAGCAGAAAACCCTCAATAAGCCTCTAACAAGGCTCCGGCTGATAACGCTGCCTGCTGCGTTCGGTCTTACTGCAGTTCTTCAGACCGACGACTCCGGGATGAGCTATTCACACAAGGCTACGCACCGGCTCTCTGTCTGCTTTGCCAAATGTCTTTTTCCCTTCGATGTCTTTGGGGAACCAAATGGTTTATGAAATTGTTTTTATTATATGAGGCGGTTTTCGTTTTGTCAACCCCTAATTTTCGGGGGAGTGCTCTTTTCCATAGGCGCGGTTTGCCGCCTCGCGTGCCAAGTCGACCACCGTGTGCTCGCGCGGAGCGCTCTGCTCGCCGTGCGGAATGGTCGCGATCACCTCCGCCACCATCGAGCGCATCCACAGCCCCGGGGTGACGCGCAGCGTGTACCCGCAGCCCGGCTCCGTCATCCATTCGTAGGCCGAGGCACGCGGCAAACCGTAGGAAGCAAGCAGGGCCATCATGACTCCGCCGTGCGTCACCACCGCCGCGCTGGTCATGCCGGAGCGCAGCAGCTCCTCCACAAGCTGCTCAAACGCGGAGCACACCCGGTACAAAAACGCGCGGCTGTCTTCCCCGTTCGGCGGCGCGGCCTGCTGGCCGCTCTCCATCCAGCGCAGGAATGCGGGGTTGCCCTCCAGCTCTTTGGCGGTTTTGCCCTCCCAGTCGCCGAAATCACACTCGCGCAGGCCGTCGAGCAGCACCGGCTTTGCGTGGGGGTACAAAATCTGCATCGTCTGCACACAGCGGGTCAGGGGGCTGCTGTAATACGCCTGTGCCGCCGGGTATTCCTGATTCTGCTTGATTTGCAGTAATTGCTCGATCCCCTGCTCGCAAAGGGGGGAATCGGTGCGGCCGATGTACTGGCCGAGCATGTTCCCCTCGGCCACTCCGTGGCGGATCAAATGGATGAGATAGGATTTCATAAGATATTGCTCCTTTTTTACTTCGTCCTACGATATCTAGCGGTTTACAATCCGTTGTATTTGTTATATACTTTACAATACGTTAAAGTGCTACAAATTTCGACGGGGGTCTTCCGGCATGAACAGTAATTTTTCCAGAATTATGACATTACTGCGGAAAGAACAGGGATATAGTCAAAAAAAGGTGGCGGAAGAGCTGGGTGTGTCTCAGGCTCTGCTGTCGCACTACGAAAAGGGAATCCGCGAATGCGGGCTGGATTTTGTCGTGCGCGCCGCGGATTTTTACAATGTTTCCTGCGATTATCTGCTGGGGCGTACCCCCGACCGCAGCGGAGCGACCCTGACTGTGGAAGATATTCCAGAGCCGGACGCCGTCGGGAAAGAAAACGTGATGAAGGGCAGCCTGCTGCCCGTACTGAATAAAAAGCTGCTTGCGAACTCGCTGAACATCATTTTCAGCCTGCTGCAAAAATGCGGCAACAAAGCACTCACCACCGAGATTTCCGCCTGCCTGACGCTTGCGGTTTATAAGGCGTTCCGCATTTTGTATTCGGCGAACCCGAAGAATCCGCAGGGCATGTTCGCCGCGCCGCCCGGCCTTGACAGGGGCCTTTCCGACGCCGCGTTCTCGATCGCCCAGGCCAACGCGCAATACGTGGCCGGCGGCGAGGACCTGGAGCAGGAAAAGGGCCTGAAAAAGGACCAGGCGCCCGCGCTTTCCCCAGAGCTGATTCAGGAGCAGTACCCGCTGTTCGCCGGCTCGCTGTTCCACCTGGTGCAAAGCGCGGAGTCGCGCATGGGCCTGAAAAAGCAGGAAAAATGATTCCGTCTGCCGGTTTTGCCCGTCGGGAACTTAGCTTGTGCGAAGCTTCTGGCTGCTCCAAAGCTCCAGCAGTGCGGAAAGCAGATTCCCGCCGATAATCAGATCAAAGCGGGGGCCGTTTTCATTGCGGTCAATCCGCAGCGCCTGCAGGGCTGCCACTCTGCGCCGGGACTCCGGCTGAAGCCTGAGCCGGTATTCCTCTGCCCCCACGTTCAGGCTGACCGTATAGCTTGCGGACTGCGGCTCCGAATAGGCGTTTTCGGCAAGAGCTTTGCAAAGCTGCTCATACTGAGCGGGTTTAAACTGTCGAATAATCATTGCGTCGCTTCCTTTCTGAATCATGGCAGAAGCCTTGAAAGAAAGAACGGCGTATGCTATACTATTTACGCTGTCATTTGCCTTCGGGCATCTGCCGGTTGTGGGGGAAGTGGCGTTACTTTGTGAGAGTGGGCGCCACTTCTCTTATTTTTTGAGGTCGTCATACATCTTATGGACACCACGCCGTATCACTTCCGCTTTTGATACCTCCAAGGCCTCGACACAATCGTCCAGCCTTTCGGAGGTTTCTTTATCTAGCCTTATCTTCAGCGAAATGTCCTTAGGGTTATCCGTAGGGCGACCCATTTTTTTGTTCCCCAAAAACATCACCTCACTTATTGGGGTCACTAATACTTTAACTTAATTACGTCGGTAAGTCAAGCTTATTATCGTATATTATATAAAATTATTTTATGGACATCTCTCATACGGCCTGTCTGCTGGCGCAGGCTTGCCCCTCGTGCCGGGGCGGGCACTTACTTTCGTGAAAGGACGGCGTTAAGCAAAGGCCTTCCAAAGGACACCTTTGGAATCCGTTTGGGGAACGATTCCTGATTGTGCAAACAAAAGCTGGCCGTAAGGCGCTCCAATGAAAATGCCCACTCTCCGAGCTTCATCGGGAAATGAGCCTTGCTGTCCCGACTGTCGGCGGGCATTTTCAGAGCGCTCTCGTCAGCCCGGAAAATGCTTCCCGATACCTTTTGTCCGGTTGTTTTTAGAATGCTTTCGTTGGCTCTCAGAGTGCTTCCGATACCATTTGCGGACGGTAAAGCTCCTTTTACACACTCGCTTCATGCACAGGCAGTGCCTGTGCATGAACCAGCACCAGAGCGGGAGCTTCTCTCGGTTTCCAAAGGCAGCGCCTT
>OAUF01000472.1_pt1 | contig 28720 bp, 27 predicted proteins | sample 1495111 | NCBI WGS metagenome assembly OAUF01 (sample SAMEA2580002, study PRJEB22360) | human gut metagenome | reverse complement strand
TATGTGGCGCTGAACGGTGTGTCGGAGCAGCCGTTACTAAAGCTGCTGGAGCTGTACCCACAGCTTCAAAGTGTGTCACTCTGTTTGGACAATGATGAAGCCGGACACAAGGCCGCCAGTCGTATTCATAAAACCTTCAAGGAGCAAGGATTCGAAGATGTGGTGTATGATATTTCATCACACAAGGATTGGAATGAAGATTTGAAAGCAGCGGTCTTGCAGGAGCAAACCGCACCAACTACGGTGATGAGATAAAAAAGCATGACAGCCAATTTAACAGCTGTCATGCTTTGCTTATAAACCTAATTCGCCTGTTGTTCTGTAGTAGGATACAAAGATGAGTATAGAAAACTCAGTTTATCGATACTTCTTACCGATGTAAAAAACATATCCATAATGCTGTTTATATTTTGAATATAACTCTACTTCGTATTTCCCGCCTGCAATATATTCCTCTAATGTTTTATTGCGGGGATATTTTTCTAAAAGTGCTTTTTCGGCTGCCTGCCGGGGAATGAAATAATGCTCCGTCCAGCAATTTTCGGGCAATGTAAATGCAGCAATTAGACTATAACCAGTTTTTTGCATTACTCCGATATTATTTGCTATCGTATCTAATCCACTACCAGCATCAATCCAGAATTTTTCCACTTCTGCAGGGTGCTCATCTGTAAGCCATGAGGGGCATGTTAAAGCCACATAGCCATTCTTTTTAAGAAAGTTGCTCCAGTGAGATAATCCTTTTTCAAAACCAATGCTGTCTATCATGCCCTCTGACCAGATAAGATCAAATTTCTCTTTCTCAAAGGAGAGATCTTCCGCATTGCCGAGGATTCCCTGCACCTTGTCCTCAAGGCTGAATTTTTTGGCGTTATTGTTTAAGATATCAATAAATTGTGGGAACTGGTCTACTGCGGTAATGTTCCCGGTTATATTTTGTGCCAGAATCATTGTTTGTCCGCCGGTGCCACAACCTAAATCTGCCACACGAGAAATTTTGCTAAGGTCACCTATAAAACTTAATGCCTTTGTCGTCATTTCGGAGCTTCCCGGTCCCTGCCTATCCAAGTTCTCATGGGTGTTAACCAGTATATCGATTATTGATAGTTGTTCGTTATTCATTTTGTACTCCTTAATCATAGTATCGTTTTTTAACAATTCCCGACCTTACAGAAAGAAAAAAGCGCAGTATCATAAATACTGCGACACAAACTACACGACTATACGATTAAGATAATCGATGATCGCTCAATCTGTAAAGCAGTTTTTGGCAACACAATAAAAGCAGTATACTGCTATCTCATGTACCTCAACATAATCTCTACAAAATGACCGACATCAACACACCACTCTTTCTTCAAACTATTGTATCATACCGCTTTCATTATTGTCAAATACAGCTGTTAATCCCTATGTACCTAAAGCTAATATTTACAGCCATTAAATGAAATGGAAGAAAGGAGTCCCCCTATGCCATCCCAAGTATTTATCCTCATAGCTGTGGCCGCCGTGATGTTTTTCGTCATCGGCGGTCTTTCTCTTTTAGCGCATTATTACACCCTCAGCGGTATCAAATCCAAAACGGTCGGTGACGGTCAGCACGGTACCGCCCGTTTCGCCACAGAAAGCGAAATTAAATGGACATACACCCATGTACCCTATGAACCAGAAAAATGGCGGCGTGGGCAGAATTTACCCGCTCTGCAGGGACTTGTGGTGGGCTGCAAGCAAAAAGCAGGCTCTACCACCGCCCTTATTGATGACGGCGACATTCACTGCCTCATGATTGGCGCTGCCGGTGTCGGTAAAACCGCCAACTTTCTCTACCCCAATATTGAATATGCCTGTGCTTCCGGCATGAGCTGGCTTTGCACCGATACCAAGGGCGACCTGTTCCGAAATTACGCAGGCATCGCAAAGGATTATTACGGCTACAAAATATCGGTGCTGGATCTGCGTAACCCCACCCGCTCGGATGGGGATAACATCCTGCAGCTGGTGAACCGCTATATGGATGCCTATATGGAAAATCAGGAGAACCTTTCTCTAAAAGCCAAAGCTGAGAAGTATGCCAAAATCACCGCCAAGACCATCATTTCCAGCAGCGGTGAGGACTCGGCAAGCTACGGTCAAAACGCCTTTTTCTACGATGCCGCCGAGGGATTATTGACCTCCGTGATTTTGCTAATTGCGGAATACTGTCCTCCGGAGAAGCGGCACATCATATCGGTGTTCAAAATGATACAGGACTTGCTGGCTCCCTCGCCAGTGAAGAACAAAAGCCAGTTCCAGCTTTTGATGGATAAGCTGCCGCCTGACCATAAGGCAAGGTGGTTTGCGGGAGCCGCCCTCAACACAGCAGACCAAGCGATGGCCTCGGTGCTGTCAACAGCAATGTCAAGACTCAATGCGTTTTTGGATTCCGAGATGGAGCAAATCCTGTGCTTTGACAGTTCACTGGATACGGAAACCTTCTGCAAGGAGAAGTGTGCTATCTTTATCGTACTGCCTGAGGAAGATAACACGAAATATTTCATGGTGTCCCTGTTTCTGCAGCAGCTCTACCGGGAGATGCTCACAGTCGCTGATGAATACGGCGGCAAGCTCCCCAACCGGGTCATGATCTTTGCCGATGAAATCGGAACCATCCCCAAAATCCAGTCAATGGAGATGATGTTCTCCGCAGGCCGTTCCCGTCGTATCAGTATGGTACCCATCATCCAGTCCTTTGCCCAGCTTGAGAAAAACTACGGCAAGGAGGGTTCCGCCATCATCATCGATAACTGTCAGGATATTTTATTCGGTGGTTTTGCGCCCAACTCAGAAAGCGCCGATATCCTATCAAGGGCGCTGGGCAACAAAACCGTTATGTCTGGCTCCATCAGCAGAGGAAAGAACGATCCCAGCCAGAGCCTGCAAATGATCCAGCGACCGCTGATGACACCGGATGAGCTGAAAACTCTGCCCAAGGGCAATTTTATTCTGGCCAAGACCGGCTGGGGTAGTTTTTAAGGCCCGCCGCCTGCCCCATGCGCACCAAGCTGCCGCTGTTTCTCAAATGGGGCATCCGGTTCGGAAAATCATTTGAGGTGGAAGAACGTGCTGCCCGAAAGGTTCACTATGCCGACCGCTTCGAGCTGGAGCAGGAAATCCTCCAGCGGGGCTGTGCCTATGACGAGGATGACTTTGCCGAAATGCCGGAGCCTCCCGATGATGACCGCAGCGGTGGTACGCTGCATACGCCTGTGCAGGAGCATGAGCCGGAGCATCCTGTCATGCCGTTGCGTACTGATTAAGGGGGTGTTCGTGATTGAGCTATCTATCCTCTCTCTATGCTGAAAATGTCCCTCACCGTGCCGTGGTAGTGTACCGATATCTGAAAGACCGGGCAAACAAGGGTGGAACCTGTTACCCTGCCATCGGTACCATCGCCAAGGACTTAAAGCTCTCTCGCCGCACGGTGCAGAGAGCCATCGCTGACCTTGAAAAGAGTGGCCATCTTCAAAAGGAACAGCGCTGGCGGGAAAACGGCGGCAAGAGCAGTTTGCTGTTCACGGTGAAATAAAAAAGCACATACCCTGCCGCCAAGGGAGCAGTGCGTCCTGTCGGCGGCATATGGTATGTGTCATCATGGCCTATGCAGTGAACCTGCCACTCTAAGGATTTCTTAAACACAGAGAAAAGACAATCTATCTCTTTGACATGAAGAAAATCCATCCTCGAAGATAGAAGATGGATTTTGCTTATCTGGCATCCAATAGTGCCTTAACGGTTGCGGCAGCTATTTTGATTTCCTTTTCACCGCACAGCTGAATCATGTGCAAAAGCTGTTCTTTTTCTCTGTCTGTATGTTGAATTTCCGGATAAAAGATCGTATCGGCTGATATTTTCAAGGTGCGGATAATCTTAAGCAGCACCGGCATTCTTGGATGTTTATTTTCATTCTCAATGGCCATTATGTATCTTGGCGTGACTCCGGCCTGTTCCGCAAGCGCATCCTGTGTCATGCCTGCAGCAATCCGGGCGTTCTTTATGGTCTGGCCAAATGAGTTCAGTAATTCCTCCACTATCAGTTCACCTCCTTTCCCAATTTTACAGTATGGGCATAGGATTGAGAGCGAACCAATGATGTCTATTAAAGTGAAATGTTGCATATAAGACAAAGATTAAGTGAAAAATCAATCTTGACAAGCGACCATCGGTCGCTATATAATAAGAGCACAAGAAACGACCAGTGGTCGCTAAAAGGAGGTATATCACATGCCAAAAGGAATTATGCTTACACCCGAACAGCAAACAGCACGTCGGCAAGAAATAATTGCTGTTGCTTTGCGGCTCATAGAGGAAAATGGATTTCCAAAAACATCAATGCGGGAAATTGCAGTTTTAGCTAACATGGGAAAGTCCAGTCTATATGATTTTTTCAAAACGAAAGACGAGATTGTTGTATATGCAGTTGAAAAAGAAATTGAAGAAACCATTCAAAAGGTTCAAAGGATTATTGCTGAGGAATCCTCGCCGGAACAATGTCTTAGAAAAATTATGCTGAATCATCTTGAAGTACCAAAACAGTATCGAACTGTTCTAATGTGGTTAAATACAGAATCTGACTACTTAAAAGAAGAATATCAAAAGCGGCTGAAAACCGCACGTTATGCATATCAGGATATTATAAAAACTGTAATTGAAAATGGAGTAAGCGCAGGCATTTTTCGCAAAACGGATACCAATCTAATGGCACGCTTGTTAATTAACTCCGTTATAGCAATCGTCTACACGTCCCGACCGTCTGCCAGTCCGGAAAAGATGCTGGAGGAAACAATGAATATATTTCTGCACGGAATTATGAATGATGGAGGTGAAAAATTATGACCCATTATACCCTGCCCTTGGCACATAAACAGGCAACCATTGAAATGGTCGGTGGAAAAGGTATGTCTTTATCAAAGCTCTTGACAGCGGGTATCCCTGTACCGGACGGTTTTCACGTTACGACTGCCTCATACCAGACTTTTGTTGAAATAAACCATATTCAGCCTAAAATTAATAAATTGCTGGACGGTATTGATTCTAACAATACCAGCCAGCTAGAAGATGTGTCTAAGCAAATTGGGGTGCTTTTCCATAATGGAGCAATGCCTCAGGAAGTGTCGGACGCAATTAAAACCGCTTATGACGAATTAGGAAATATCTCGGTGGCTATTCGTTCCTCTGCGACCGCTGAGGATTTGCCTGACGCTTCTTTTGCGGGCCAGCAGGATACTTATCTTAACATACAGGGTGAGAATGAAGTCCTTGCCGCTGTAAAGCGGTGCTGGGCTTCCCTGTGGACAGCTCGCGCGATTGCTTATCGTGTGAAGAATGATATAAAACAAGAGGCTGTCGCGCTTGCCGTAGTCGTACAAAAGCTTGCATTTTCCGATGCGTCCGGCGTTATGTTTACACTAAACCCTATCAATGGCAGACGTAGCGAAATGATTATTAATGCCGCATGGGGACTTGGTGAAGCAGTAGTTTCCAGCTTGGTCACTCCCGATACAATTGTTGTGGATAAAAACGCCGAACGAATTGTATCATATGAAGTTGCAAGCAAAGAGATTATGACGGTTCGTACCTCAAATGGAACAGAAGAAATCCCAGTTCCTGAACAGTTAAGAAAAAAACGTGCTCTTACCCAAGATCAAGTCATGAGACTGACACAGCTTGGGCAAAAAATTGAGAAGTATTATCAAATGCCTATGGACGTAGAATGGGCACTGGAAAAAGATAAATTGTATATTGTGCAAGCTCGTCCAATTACTGTCCTGCCCCCGGAATGGGTGTTGCCGGAAAAAGATGTTATCTACACAAAGGGCAGTTTAGCGGAACACTTGCCCAATCCTGTTACGCCCTTGTTCGCCACGCTTGGCCTTGAACTCGTCAACCGTGCGTCAGCACTTTTATGGGTAGATATGTTTGGTAAAAGCGCAAAAAAGCTACTACCCAAAAACGGAGCATATACAATTATTAATGGATATGTTTATCTTTCCGCGCAATCAAAGCCACTCTTAATTGCTGTCAAATCCTTTTCACCCCGCTCTTTGCGCAAGGCACTTATGAACAGCATCCCACGCTTTGAAGTGGCCCGAAAAGAATTTGAGGCTGTAATTAAACAATGGGAAGAAATATCCCTGCATACACTGAACGCCCATCAAATAATGGAGGGGATTCAGACCGTATTTTATGCCGCGTGTATTTATTTTACAAGGATTCAGCTTACCTTGCCCGCTGCCTCCATTAGCGAAACATTATTTACAAAATTATTTCAGGGAGCCGCCCGCCGTGCCGGTATAACAGATATTTCCGTTTTCCTGCTTGGGTTTGATACGATTGCTCTGCAATCGGAAAAGAACCTGTGGAGCCTCTCAGAATGGGTAAAGCAAAATAACACACTCAACCTTTATCTGCAAAATAATCCGACAACAAAAATAGCGGAAGATTTCACATCATCAGTTCTACCTGACGGAGTTTCGCAGGGAGTATGGATAGAATGGAAAAACCGAATCAATCAGTATTTTAAAGAATTTGGTCGTACCGCTTATGAATTTGATTTTGCATATTCCACACCGGAAGAAACGCTTACGCCAACCATTGAATCCATAAAAACATTCGTGGAGGGAAAAGGGGAAAGTCCTTTTTTACGCCAAGCCACATTTGAAAAGCGCAGAAAACAGGCAGAAGAAGATATTTTACAACATATCGGAATATCACGTAAAAAACTGTTTTTGAAGCTGCTCCATTGGGCGCAGGCAACCGCCCCCATGCGTGAAAATGCTATTTATTTGATGGGAATGGGGCATCCCCTTATTCGCCGTATGTTTCAGGAGCTTTCAGAACGCTTCCTGCGCGGCGGAGCTATTTCACATCTGGATGATATTTACTGGCTCACAAAATCGGAATTGGAAGAACTCATAGATCAGTTGGATAAAAATATTCCTTTATCTGATATGAATGGGGTAATACCTGCTCGAAAGGTGGAACACGAAAAATGCCGGAGCTATGTGTCTCCCTCTCAACTGCCGGAGAAAACCGGAAAGAGCGTATCACGCACACCACAGAAGCAGAAAGATGGGAAAACCGTCTTGACGGGCATTGGCACCAGTACAGGCGTTGTGACGGCTCCCGCCTGTGTACTGAATAGCCCAGCAGATTTTGAAAGATTCCAGGCGGGAAGTGTGTTAGTCGCCGTTACCACAACTCCCGCATGGACACCTTTGTTTGCCTCCGCAAGTGCGATTGTAACGGACATTGGCGGTCCGCTCAGCCATTCAAGCATTGTCGCACGCGAATATGGCATCCCTGCCGTCATGGCGGCACACACCGCTACACGAACTATCAAGAGTGGACAGATGATAACGGTGGACGGGGCTGCGGGAACGGTGACAATCAATGAATAAAAAGCCTATGTTCGCCTTGAAGCTTGCTACCTTTGTAATTGCGTTAGGATATAGCCTAATCATTCCGGTTATGCCGTTTTACATGGAAAACCTCGGTGCGGGTGGCCGGGAACTTGGCTGGCTCACTGCCGTATATGCGCTGGCGCAAACAGTATGCGCCCCTTTGTGGGGGGCGCTGTCCGACCGAATCGGCAGAAAGCCGATTATCAGTATTGGTATTATAGGCTATGCTATCAGCTTGTTCCTGTTTGGCTTGGCTTCCTCCTTTTGGACGCTGTTTATCGCCCGCAGTTTATCCGGTATTTTGTCATCAGCTACGTCTGTTGCGTCTTTGGCGTATGTGGGAGATTCCAGCTTGGAGGACGAAAGAAGCAAAAATATGAGCCAGCTTGGGGCCTCAATGAGTGTAGGCGTAATGATAGGGCCGTTATTGGGCGGCATTCTCGCAGGATATTCTCTTGCACTTCCATTCTTTACAGGAGCTGGTATTTCATTCATCGCCTTCATATTAATTGTAACGCTTTTACCGGAGTCAATTGAGCGGTCTGTACAGTCGCACAAAAGAGAATCCTTTGATTTTACACACCTAAGAAGTATGCTTCTTGGTTCCACAGGAATTATTCTGTTGCTTATTTTCATCGTGAATTTCTGCCAAACCGGGTTGCAAGGTATCACGGGGTTGTATTTTGTTGATAAGTTTGGGTTTACCACCGGGCAGGCTGGTGTTGTTTGGATGGTGCTGGCAGGTGTTTTGATTGTAGTACAAGGCTTTTTGACTGGCCCTTTAGAAAAAAAGCCTGGCGAGAAGCGGCTAATATTGATAGGCGTATTTTGTAAAGCATTGGTTGCTTTTGCTATGGTATTGACATCAGGTTTTGTTAGTGTGCTGGTGGTTTTCAGCTTGTTCGCGGTATCTTCCGCTATTACGGTACCCACTCTAAACGCAAGTCTTTCAAAAGTAGCCAATGAGCACAAAGGGACACTCATGGGATTTGCCAGCACTGCCGGAAATCTTAGCAAAGTCGTTGCCCCCCTGTTAGCTGGATATTTGTATGAAAGCAATATCGAATTACCGTATATTGTTATGGGAGCGGTAGCCCTAATCGGAGTGATTATATGCTTTATCTGGATAAAAAGAAAATAACATATTGTATGTTTTCAGATCCCGCCATATTACTATACTTTAAGGATTGTGAGGTAATATAACATTTTGAGAAAAGAAGAATGGTTGTTGTGCCCAATTTGCAACAGCAAAACACGAATAAAATTGCTGGAGAATACGGTACTGGAGAACTTTCCCTTGTTTTCTCCCAAGTGTAAACATGAAATAATTATTAATTTAAAAAATTTAAATATCTCCACTATAACAGAGCCAGATGCTAAGACACAGAGCCGATAACCATTGAGGGAACTTATGGGGATCGGCTCTTTTTGGTACCCGCCAAATAAAAAAAACGGCGCTTTGGCGGGTCATTCTTCATGCCTAAATATAATTCACTTCCCTTCCAAACCCGTAAAGTTTGGAGGGATTTTTATGTGTTGGTCTATACAGACCTCGCCGCTGCGCATTTGCTGCAGCGACATTAGTCTATCTTCATAACAGATACTTACATAGGTGATTTCTTAAAAAAAGCCTGTGTCTTTCAACGGATAACTATGCGCACCAACACGAACCACCAGAGCAGGTAAAATGTGAAATAGAATACAAGAGCGTACCAATGGACGATCATGTCCATCGGCATGCTCTTTTTTTGACGCACAGAATCATATCCCGATGCCGGTCACCGCCTCTTGTCCTTCGTTTTCAATCACATTTTGAAAATTTGGAGGACAAGCATATGTCAAAGAAATTTATTATGCCGGATTTCAGGAAAATGTATCCGGATGCCAGTGATGAGATCATCGCTGTGTTACGACAAACCGAGCGCAAGATGCAGTATCAGGAATATGACCTCAAGTCAGAACACATTCGAATCAATCAGAAAAACAAAACGGTCACCTATGTTCCCAGCCGGGAGGACTCATTGGAGCGACTGCTATCCATTGACAAGCAGTTTCCCGTTGACCAGCTCTCTGTGGAGGATGAGGTTATCAGCAGGCTGATGCACGAAAGCCTCTATGCGGCATTGCGCCTGCTGACAGACGATGAGCATTGCCTCATAGTCCAACTCTACTTTTTAGGCAAAACAGAGCGTGAACTGGCCGAACTGATGGCGCTTTCACAAAACAGTATAAATAAGCGCCGACATAAGGTTTTGAAAAAACTTCGAGATTTGCTTGAGAATTTTTAATGTTTTTGGTTGTCAAAAGGCGCTCCCAACGTGGAAGTAAGTGAGGGGGATTTTCTATCTCTCTCCTGTTCCTTGAAAAACACCGATCCATTCGGTCATATCCAGCAGCTTAAATACGTTAGCTGTTCAGCTCCGATGAGGGGAAAGCGGCTTCGGAGGACACGCCAAGACCATCTGCGGATAGGTCAGAGCTATCCGTCAACACGATAGCATCAAAGGTGCCGAGCGAGAACTGTCCGTCCGAAAAGCAATCTGTGGTGGATTGCCCCGCCATAACCTGAACAGCCTACAATGATACTTCTGCATAGCCACAGACATCGCAATGGGTGCAGCCGCCGGAGAACCCGGCGGGGGTGAGAGTCCCATGACAGCCATACGCCACGCTGACGTGACGTTAACCAATGGCTGGTTTAAGCTGACTGCCCAAAGGACGGAATCGTCCTTAACCGCAGACACTTTGCCTGTGGTGTTCTGCTTCGGGAAGTAGTGTCGAATTGAAGCAGCAGAAAACGAAGAACAAGAGTTTTGTTATATCAGAAACTATGAGGACAGCCGCCCTGCGGGTAAACCCGGTCATAATCGGCGGCTGTCCTTATCCTTGTGATATAAACACTGATTTCATAAAAAGGAGGAATGCGAAATGCGTATTTATAAAGGCGATATGTTCTATGCCGATTTAACGCCGGTTGTGGGCTGTGAGCAGGGCGGCATCAGGCCGGTATTGATTATCCAAAACAATATTGGCAACCGCTACAGCCCCACCGTTATCGTTGCTGCCATTACCAGCCGTACTGAAAAGAACCCTCTGCCGACCCATATCCGGCTGTACAGCCAGCAGTACGGTCTGAGGCAGAATTCCCTCGTGCTGCTGGAACAGGTGCGAACCATTGACCGTTCCCGTCTGCGTGAGTACATAGGCCATTTGAGTGAGCCGCAGATGCAGCAGGTCAATGAAGCCTTAACCGTGAGCTTTGGTCTGGATGTCCTGCTGCCGGAACCGCAAATGAGCCTGAGCTTGTAAAGGAGGAAATTTTTATGGACAAGAAATCCGCATGGATTTACTGCCGCATTGATGCGCCGGAGGATACCCACGGCGCTTTAAAAGGGCAATATGAAAGACTGGAAACCTATGCCGAACAGATGGGATTTACCGTTGTAGGCTCATCGCAAGATTTGGGCAGCGGCTTGAACTTCGACCGCCCCGGCCTGCAGGCTGTTCTGGAAACGGCAAAAATCGGGAGCTTTCATATCCTGCTGGTGGATTCGGTGAGCCGGATCGGGCGAGATATGGCAAAGACCATGAGCTTTATTCAAACAATCAACGGCTACGGGATTAGCATCTATTCCCCGCTGGAGGGCGAAATCAAGCTGTCTGATCTTGCAATGCCGCCGTTTCAATTGCGATAGGAGGAAACGCTATGACGAAAACAGAACCGGTTAATGAAGTCCGTTATTTAATGGCGCACAACTTCCTCACCTTTCTTCTGGAGCAGGGCAAAATCAGCCCTGCGGAATTTCAGATTGCAGACGAATTTGTGGTCGAAAAGTACAAGCCGAGGCTCCGGATTATTTAGTGGATTTTGTGATAGCTATGTCCGCATCTATGTGGTAGTGTATGTGCTAATACCTTAGAGGTATTGAACTCACACGAAAGGAGCCGCCATAGATGAAAATACGAAAACCAAAGGAGGTGCCGCCATGCCGCAGGTACAGGTTATTGAACCGGTAAACGCTATTTACCGTTATGCACCGCCTAAGCTGCGTGTCTGCGCCTACGCCAGAGTCAGCAGCGATTCCGCAGATCAGCTAAATTCCTTTTCCGTGCAGATGGAGCATTATACCTCCCTGATTGCCGGAAATGACGAATGGGAACTGGTGGACATTTATGCCGATGAGGGAATCACAGGAACCCGGTCGGATAAGCGGGAGGAATTTCAGCGGATGCTTTCCGACTGCAGAAAGGGCAAAATTGACCGCATCCTTGTAAAGTCCGTTTCCCGGTTTGCGAGAAACATTCACGACTGCCTCTCCACCGTCCGGGAGCTGAAAGCCCTCGGCATCGAGGTGGAATTTGAGGAAGATGGTCTCAAGACAGCGGATATGCACGATGAGATGATGATCGGAGCCTTCAGCTCCATCGCTCAGGAGGAATCCACCTCCATCTCCAACAATATGCGCTGGAGCTACGCCCGGAGGATGCAAAACGGCAGCTTCACTTGCTGCTGTGCTCCCTATGGATACGACCTTGTAGATAATACACTGGTTCCCAATCTCAAGGAAGCACCGGTGGTGCGCCGGATATTCGGAAGCTATCTCTCTGGCAAAAGTATGGAGCAGATTGCGGATGAGCTGAACGCCGATGGCATCCCCTGCAAAAACGGAGAAGTAAACTGGCTGTATACCGCCGTCAGCTATATCCTCAAAAGTGAGCGTTACATCGGCGATGCCCTGCTGCAGAAATCCTACACCACCGACACCATGCCCTTTCAGACCAAACGCAACAAGGGCGAGCGTGACCGCTATTATATCACCGGCTCCCATGAGCCGCTTATCAGCCGGTCGGAGTTTGAGCAGGCGCAGCAGCTGATGAAAGCCCGTATCGCCCTCTGCCAAAGCAAGGGACGTGGCAGGCAGTATGATTTTTCACAGAAAATCCAATGCGGGAAATGCGGCACAAACTTCTCCCGCAGGGTGACCAACGGAAAAACCTATTGGGTCTGCCATAAGCACTTCCGCAGCAAGGAACTGTGTGAAATTCGACAAATCCGAGAAGATGCCATCATGCAGGCCTTCATCCGAATGGTTAACAAGCTAAAACAGAACAGCCGCTATATTCTCTCCTCCGCTCTAAATGAGCTGATGGATCTCAAATCCAAAATCACCATGAGCGATGTGAAGGTCGGAAGCATCAACAAAGAAATAGCGGAACTCACCAAGCAGAGTCTGGTACTGAACCGTCTTAGGACGAAAGGTTACATGGACTCTGCTATTTTTATGCAGAAAACCAATGAAATCAACCAGCAGCTCGACCTCTTAAAGCGCAACCGCCGCAGGCTGCTGGAAAGCGATGCGGATGATGAGTTGATTTCTGACTGCAGGCTACTGATGGAGCTGATGGAGCAGGAACCGCCGTATCTGACACAGTTTGATGAAACCCTGTTTCAAAGCATCGTCAATCAGATTGTTGTCACCGAGCAGGATAAGCTGCAATTCTGCCTGATCGGTGGTTTTGCCTTTACCGAGCAGCTGCCAAAGGAGGTGTTCGGACGATGAAGAAAAACCGATACCTTCCTTTCGGCTATCACATCCAAAACGGTTCCCTGTGCATCCATGAAGCGGAAGCCGCTGTGGTTCGTCAGGTTTTCGAGGATTATCAAGCCGGAACGTCTTATCGCCGTATTGCTGAAAGCCTCACCGCCAAAGGCATCCCCTATATGGAGAAGCGCACCGACTGGAACAAGCACAGGGTCAAGCGGATGCTGGAAAATCCTCGCTACTGCGGCAGGGAGGACTTCCCGCCGATTATCCCTGCCGACACGTTTGGAGCTGTGACCGCCCTGATCGGGCAGAAAAGCCAAGGGGAGCCTCTATCCGAGGAACTGGACAGTGTCCGCAGCAAGGCGGTTTGTGGGGCTTGTGGAGCCAAATACAAAAGGGATGGCAGAAGCAAGAAGTATGAAGCGTGGTGCTGCTCCGGCGAGGGGCGCATCACATCCAAGAGAATCACAGATCAAGTCCTGCTGGAAAGTGTAACAGAAATATTAAATGTGATTATCAGCAATCCGAGCCTGCTGGAGCTTCCTTCACCGCACAGGGAGAATTATTCCCTCGATGTTGCCCGGACAGAAAATCAAATCAATCGGGAGCTTGAAAAAAGCGAGGTGGACAGCGACTATATCAAACTGCTCATATTCGGCTGTGCCGCCGCAAAATATGAGGCTTGCGCCGATACGGAGCCGGAATACTTAACCCGCCGATTGCTGGCGATATTTGAGCAGCAACCGCCGCTGGAGGATTTCTCAATTCGATTATTTGAAGATACCGTCAAACAGGTCGTCATAGATGCGGACGGCAGCCTGCGGCTGCGGATGATAAACGGAAAGCTGACTGGAAAGGAGTAACCGCCATGCAAACACAAACCATAGCACCTGTACAGAAAAGGGTCGATGTGATCCCTCCCAATATTCTTTTTACCAAGCCCAATGCCAGAAAGAGAAAGCTGCGTGTGGCGGCCTACTGCCGGGTCAGCACCGAACAGGAAGAACAGCAGTCCAGTTACGCTGCGCAGATTGCTTATTACACGGAGAAAATCAGCAAAAACAAGGATTGGGAGCTTGCCGGTATTTTTGCCGATGAGGGCATCACCGGAACCAGCGCCAAAAAGCGCACCGAGTTTCTCAAGCTCATGGCACTGTGCGAAAAAGGTAAGATCGACATGGTGCTGACCAAATCCGTCTCCCGGTTTTCCAGAAACACGCTGGATGCCATCGGGTATATCCGAAAACTCAAGGCAAAGGGCATTCCCATCATCTTTGAAAAAGAGGGCATCAACACGATGGAGATGGCCAGCGAAATGGCGCTGTGCTTCCTCAGCGGGTTTGCGCAGGCTGAGAGCGAATCCATCAGCCGCAACGTCACATGGGGTAAGCGTCAGAGCTCCAAAAGCGGAAAGGTTCCCTTTCAATATTCCCGCATTTTAGGTTACGAAAAAGGCGAGGACGGTCAGCCCAAGGTTGTGCCGGAGGAAGCGGAAATCGTCAAGCGGATTTTCAGGAGCTATTACTCCGGTGCCAGCGTCCAGACAATAAAGGAGTCGCTGGAGGCAGATAGCATTCTTTCACCTACCGGCAAGCAGGAATGGTCAGTTGGCGTACTGCAGTATATGCTCCGCAACGAGCGTTACATCGGCGATGCTCTGCTGCAGAAAACCTATGTAGTGGACTGCCTGACCAAGGAAACTCGGAAAAACAACGGTGAAATCCCGCAATATTATGTTACAGGAAACCATGAGCCGATTATTTCAAGGGATTTATTCAACCTTGTGCAGGAGGAAATCGCCCGGAGAGCCGGGAAACGTAAGGTGGCCAAGAAAGCGGTGAAAACTGAAAAAGGAAAATACAGCAGCAAATATGCCTTAACGGAGCTTCTCTGCTGTGGTTACTGCGGTACGCAGTATCGCCGGGTTACTTGGGCGAGGAACGGTAAGAAAAAAGTGGTCTGGCGCTGCATCAACCGCTTGGAATACGGTACAAAATATTGCAAAGAATCCCCTACCATTGAGGAAAGCCGGTTGCACCAAGCCATTGTCACCGCCCTGAACCGGTTGGATGAGGATAAGGCTGATGTCATCGAAACCCTCAAGGCAGGCCTGCGGCTTGCCATCGGTTCACAGGAGGATGACAGCTTCAATGAAGCGGCTGTCCAAAACCGCATTGCAGAGCTGCAGAGTGTCATGATGGATTTAGTGGAACTCAGTTCCAAATCCAGTGCCGGTGCGGATTACTTCGATACCAAGTTTGAGGAAATCGCTGCGGAGATAAAAGGGCTGCAGGGTCAGCTTGGCGAACACCAAGAACAGGCCATGCTCGCCCAAAACACACAAGCCCGAATCCATGAACTGCTTTACACAATGGAACATATTGACCTTAGCGTAAAGGAATATCGTGATGATGTGGTTAAGGGCATTATTACCAAGGTGGTAGTTTTATCCTCAGACCGCATCCGAATCACTTTTGATAACAATATGGAAATGGAACAGGAACTGCCGAGTGAATAAAAATAGCAAGAGAAGCCGCCACAAATGCTGGCGGCATTTCTCTTTTGAGCAGACTTTCTGCTATTTTTCAATCTATTTCACCATAATACTGTGAGTATTTCCATAATTTACACGAATCTGATTGCTTTATTCGCCGCTGCGATATATAATATATACAATATTTATTCGGCAAAGGAACGTTTTAATGGACTATATGACAGCGAAAGAAGCAGCGGAAAAATGGGCAATTACTCCACGCCGGGTGCAGGTTCTTTGCGCACAGGGCAAAATACCGGGCGCTGTTCGGTTTGGGGCGACTTGGGCAATACCAAAGAATGCGGTGAAGCCCAAGGATGGTCGGTATAGAATAGTAAGAAATCCATAAAAGACAACTATAAAAAGAAATCCTTTAAGTATCAGGAGGAGATTATGAAACTTAATAAGATACAGGTAGATAACTACAGGCAGCTCAATAGTGCAGGACTGTTTTTTGAAAAGGATATTACGGTGTTGGCTGGCCCCAATAACAGCGGTAAAACGACATTTATCTCATTGATTAAGGGTGTTTTAAGTGATAGCAAACTTAAATACTCATATAGTGACATTCCAGTTAGTCAAGTTACCCAATGGCAAAAATCAATCTTTCCTGTTTTTGTCGAGAGTTTTTCGGCATATAAAAAAGATGAGCAAGTAATTGATGATATTATTAGTAAAATTACCTGTGAGGGTGTGTTGAAACCAGAGTATAGCCTTGCCCCTTGCGAAATAAAAATCGAAGTTGTTTATAATCCAGAAGAAGATGATATTAGATATTTTGCAGAATATATCATGGATTTAGATGAGTTACAGCATTCATTTTATTTTATGTATACTTTTTCTTTTAACCTTTTGTCCTTCAAAAAATTACTACTACAATATTTTGAAAAAATCAATACACGTCTCGCGAGTTATTCTGAGAAGCAAGAAGAACAAAAAGCTAACATCATAAAAGAATTGTTGATTGAAATATATTCGAACAGCTTAGTTGAAACCTGTTTTTTTGCAGACTCAGACTTTAAAAATATGAACAGAATGGAAATCTCAGACTTCAAGAGATTGTTTAATTTCAAAAGTATAAATGCGGCGAGGCAATTAGACGATACTGATACGGACTCATCCAGAACATTGAGTAAAAGTATTGTTTCCTTAGCGAGTAAAGATAAAAATTGGAAAGACACTACAAAAACATTACCAGACAGTTTGCTGGCAAATATCCAAAATTCTGGTGTGAAAGAGAAAGTCAGAAAAGCTTCGGTTGAAACGCTAGGATTAGCAATAAAATCTTTAGCGCAAACCAATGGGGGGCATATTGGTGATATCATGCTTGAAATGGATGTTACTGAAGATGACGTAAGCGATTTAATAAAAAAAATAACATGTGCTAAATATCAATTAGAAGGACATATGCTAAATGAATCTTCTCAAGGATTAGGTTATAGCAATATGATATTTCTTCACATGCAATTAGAAGAATTTAAAAAAGATATGAATCCATTCTTGGTAAATATATTTTTTATTGAAGAACCAGAATCGCATATGCACCCCCAAATGCAAAGTGTATTCATAAAATATTTATTAACCATATACAATCAAATTGGGTTACAAGGTCTAGTTACTACACACTCCAATGAAATGGTTAGAGTTGCAGGATTAGAACATTTGCGTGTTATTAGAGAAACACAAATGTTTAAAAGTGAAATTTTTGATTTATCTGCTTTTCGTAGATCTTATATATCAGATAATAAACAAACAGGTAAAGAAATCGATTCAGCTGATAAATCTATTCTGGAGAATTTCTTTGATTGGTTCTTTGAAATTGGGTTTTCAGAAATAATTTTTGCAGATAAAGCGGTTCTTTATGAGGGTGATAGCGAGCGCTTATATTTAAAAAAATTGATTACACTTCCTGAATACAAAAAGCTAAGTGAACAGTACATAGCTTTTATCCAAGTTGGAGGAGCATATGCCTATAATTATAAAGCACTTATTGAATTCTTAAAGATAAAAACCTTAATCATTACTGATTTGGACTATAAAAAAACAGCCTTAACTGAAGCCGAAGTACTTACTTCAAAATCCACCAATTCAACTATTAACAATTTTTATAAAGTTTCAAATGGAGATGCGGTTGATATATATGAAGATATTGATGAAAATGAAGAAAGCCAAGACTCACCTTCAATTAAAGACCTATATGAATGGAAAGAAAAAGGAGCAAATAAGCTTTGTAATAACTTAATCTATGTTGCTTTCCAAGAAAAAGATTTTTATGCCAGAACGCTTGAAGAAGCTATGCTGTCTAAGTTATTACCATTAAAAGCTTATGAGGAGAGGCCAAGAAGTGAATGGAAGAAACTAAAAGCGGACTACAAGCTAAAGCTTACAATTCCTAATAATAAAAAAGACGAAAAAGATAGTACATATTCTCTAAGAGATATATTAGAAAGTATGACAAAAGCTAAAACAGATTTTATGTATTCTGTTATTTTAAATTCTTTGGGAAAAGAAATGCTTCCCAAATATATTGAGGAGGGACTGTCATGGCTGATGCAGCAATAGAAAAATCTGAAAATATATTTCTTGTAAATGCACCAGCCGGAAGCGGTAAAACTACTAAGATTAAGGCTATGCTATCAGAAATTATTGCTTCGAATCCCAACGATAACATACTTTGTATTACTTATACGAATCGAGCTGCTGAAGAACTTGCAAAAGGAATGGATAATAACAAGATTTTTTTCGGAACTATACACGCTTATATTCATAGCCTTATATCACCTTTTTTTAAACACCAACAGATTATTGACCTATATTGGGAAATTTATGGAGGACTAATAAGAGAGAGAATTGCCAATACCCTACATGATGAGAATATAGCCGCGAGCAATCAGAAATATATTGATAAATATGGTGAGTTGACTGAAGAAACAGTAAAACATAATCTTTCAAAGATCAGTTACAATGAAACTTCTTTTAACTCGTTGTTTTACGGTGGATTAGGACATGATGATCTTATAACATTTGCTAAAACAATGTTTGATAGATATCCCGCTATGCGTAAAAAAATCATCAATAAATATAGTTATATATTTATTGATGAGTATCAAGATACATCGGGTTGTGTTTTAAAGCTTTTTTATGATGCTGTGCGTAACACCAAAGTACAACTTTACCTTCTCGGTGATCGGATGCAGCAAATCTACAAAAACTATGATGGGTCTTTTGAAGAAGAATTAATGACACTTAACACTTCTATTTCATTAGATATAAATCATCGCTCTATAAAAGCTATTATTGATATATTAAATAACATCTATAATAACCCTGATTATAAACAGGATGTGTCAAAAAATAATATCGGAAAAGAGCCGAATTACTTACCAGAGGTTATAATAACAAATGATATTGACAATGTTGTAGAGAAAAATCAAACAGAGCATAAGGATACTTTGGTATTATATTTATTGAATAATGATAAATTTAAAGAGATAGGAGCAAGTACCCTTTATAGAGCTTTTAGCAGAATGGACAAGTATTCTTTTCCCAAAAAATATCATTCAAATGATGTTCTTTCTAATAATACGCAAGAAAACCCAGACCCCTTGATGCGATTTCTATTTTCTTTTGACAGTGTCATGACACTTTATCAAGACAAAAATTTTGGAAGTATGATCAATCAATGTAAGCTTTATAAGGAGTTTTATTCTACAAACACATATTCTATAACGAAGCATGATGACAAAAAGCGCCTGTCAGCTATATATGAAGAATTATCTAAAGTATATTTTGATAATGACAGCATAATTTCAATTGAACATCTCCTAAAAGATCTTGTCGGCAGAGATATTATAACTGAGACGTTTATGCAAGGCCTTATAGATGATGGAGAATATCAAGAAGTTTTAAATGTAGAGGTGGCAGAGGTAAGACGATTAGCCGCCTATTTAAAAGAACCTCGAATATCAACTCAACATGGTGTTAAAGGAGAAAGCCACACTTCAGTGCTGTTTGTTGCTGCTGATAGCCATAGTACTCCCATAGTGCATATGTATAATTTCTTTAGGGTTTGGTCTTACGTGGATTTTTCCCTAACCCAAATTGAAGAATTTTATTATAAATATGCCAAGCTAGTTATTAATACTGAGAAAAAATTGGGAATGCAGATAAAAGATTTAACAGCAGACTCACATAACAAAAATGAAGCTAATAAATTGATCTTAATACAAGCTTCTCAAAATATGCTGGATACTTTTAAAACAAATGAGCTATTTGAACTCTTATGTAAGGGCTATTATGAGGAATATTTACAGAAACCCAATGTAGGTAATGCGAAAAAATGTTTTAAAGATAGTACAGTATACGGTGTCTTAGTCGCCTATAAACTATTTTATGTAGGTTGTTCTCGTGCAAGAAAGAACTTAACAGTTGTTGTTGACGAAAACAAAATCTCGGATTTTACAGATGCGTTTAAGGACAAACTTAAGAAAATTGGTTTTAAGGTAAAATAGCGATTCTCTAAGCTGCATCTATTTTGACCTAATGACACAGAAAGACAGACCTGTTTTTTAACAGATAGGTCTGTCTTTTTCTATGCCCAAAGTTAGCTTTTTACAAGGGATTTAAGCTTTGCACCCAGCGCAACTCCATATATGAACAGATTTTGTGTTCGGCGGGAGTTATAAACCCAACCATAAATGAGTTTAAGGAAAGGATTGGATAATGTATGGCGATACTTTATGGCTTTGAAAAAATACCGGACGGCATGGTGAGGATGATTGCTTCACAGATCGAAGTGGTGCAGAGAATATATCATCGCTACATTGATGGTGCCAGCTTGGGCACCATTGCTAACGAGCTGGAGGCAGACCAAGTGGTCTCACCATCCGGCAGTCCCAAATGGTCACGCTCTGTAATTGATAAGATACTGAGCAACGGCAAGTATGTGCCATATGCCATTCCAATAGAATTGTTCATAGCGACTCAATTCGAAAAAGACTCACGTAGCAACATACAAATAAATATTGATGGTTCCACGCAGAGAAAGACCACCCGGTACAGTTCACAAAACGTACTGAGTGGTCTTTTAGTTTGCGCTGAATGTGGTAGCAATTATCGCCGCATTACAAGGCCAAACGGTGAAGTAGTCTGGCGCTGTGCTGATCGGGTGGAAAAGGGGAAGCAGTCAGCTTGTAAATACTCCCCGACTATTTCCGATATAACGATTAAGGATTTGATTTGCAAGGAATTAGGGTTAGTAGTGCTTGATCAACAAAAAGTTCAAGAAAAGCTATCACATATTTTAATTGCGAGCGGCGACCAAATTGATATGGTGCACTCTTTAGGGACAATTTCAAAACTATAAGCTATTTATTCTCAGGTTATGGTGATATAATATAAATTATTATATCAAAATTCGAGGTAATTTAGATGAATGGGAAAGAGCTACTACAAACTGCATTGAGATATGAAATGAGCATGAGCTTTCTCAATGATTTACTTAATAATGGCAAGCTAAAAAAAGATGAATTTGATAGGGCTGCTAAGTTTGTGGCTGACAAATACGATATTGATAACGTAGAAGTTGAGCTCGGTAAGCTTCGTTATGCTAATTTACAAATTAAGGGACCTGTATTGAACGAAAAACTAGTAGATAAGTCAGCTGAGGAGAAATCTGAAGTACAATATGTTTCACTCACTGATATTGTAAAGAAATTTAGCGATAACGCTCCAAGCTATGTTATCCAAAGCTGGATGCGAAGTCGCAACACGCTTGAATTTCTAAAACTTTGGGAGCAGCGGCATAATGCGAACTTTATTGTGGAGGGATATAAAACGCTCATAGATAAACTTAATTCAGGAACTTTTACCACGACTCCTAAACAGTGGGTGGCGCATACTGGTGCTACGGGCATATCAACAAAGCCCGGGAAAAACGGCGGTACCTATGCTCATCCGCTGTTGGCCTGCGAGTTTATGATGTGGTTAGATCCAGAGTATAAGTTAAATTTATTAACAGATATGCACCATCTGTTAAGCACGAAATAATATTTTATCTATTATGGGATTAACAATATTCTAAAAACAAAAATTAGAAAGGATGCGCACATATGAACAAAGAATTGCAAAAAGATTTACCGTTTGAAGCAATTATCAAGAATTATTGTGAAGCTGAAAAATCGTTGGTGGCACAACTAAATTTTCAGGTTCCAAACCACCCGCCGACTATTGGTGGCTTTAGAGAGGAAATTTGGAAACAACTTTTTGAACAAATCATTCCGAAGAAATATGTAATTGAGCAATCTGTATTCTTGATGGATTCTGCTGGAAATGTTTCAGATGAAGTCGACCTTGCAATTTTTGATGAGATGTATACTCCTTATATTTTTAGAAACGGACGCATTAAATTCATTCCCATTGAAGCTGTAGCGGCAGTGGTTCAATGTAAAAGTACAAATGTTACTAGTAAAAATAAAGGTACAGGCGAATATTCCCTTAAATCTTGGTGCAAAAGCATCGACGATTTAAAAACATCTGGAGATTCTGTAATAAGAATGGCGATTGATATTATCATAGGAGCTGCTAAAACACAAAAAGGGACAAGGCCTATAAAAATATTCTGCGCTCTTAAAAAACCACCCAAAGCGCTGATGGGGCAATTTGATTTTTACATCATAGCCGGTAAGAAGAAATCTCAGGATAAAATAGATGTCATCATACCTCACGAAAAAGACTGGGATCTGGGCAAATGGCATTATGAACTAAACATGAGAAATCCAGCAGAAGAATCAACTTTTGAAGAAAAAATACTGAATAGAACCCTCGCTGATTACAAAGTGGAGTCCGACGACAACCCTGTGGCGCTACTAACATTAAATTTCCAACTAAACCAACTATTAATGCTCATAAATAATCCTATGATTTTCCCTCATATGGCTTATGTCAAAATGTTCAATGGAAACGGAGGTATAGCTAAAAATGATAAAAAAAATTTCTATGAACATTCATAGCATCAAAGTTATCAGCCCGATGTTCAGTTATGGTAATAGACTTCTTGAGCCAAGGCCTACAGAATTGAAAGGTCTTCTACGCAATACATATCGTGTTGCCAACCCCAAATTGGACATGAAAATATTATATCAGCGTGAAGTGGAACTGTTTGGAGGGCAGTTAGAAAACAATGGAGAAATTGTAGTGAAAGCATCTCCTTTATGTATAGAGATGTCGGAACAAACAAAAGGCTCCAACATAAGTAAACAGAAGCTGCGACTCCACCATGAAGAAACGTGGTTTGAAAATGGACGAGAGCAAAAGAACTATCCATTCGATATATATGATGTCGGCAAGATATTTACGCTGAAGCTTTCTATCGATTTTATATTCCACAATTTCTCTTCCGTACCATTTTTGAAAGACGAGGAGTCAATCCAATGGTACGAGGATTTATTCCTTTTATCCTTGCTCATTGGTGGAATCGGAAAACGCTCACGGCGTGGACGTGGCTGTATGGCTACTGATGATCTTCCTAAAATATCGAACAATGATTTACCTAAGAAGGTTGCCAAACTTTTAAACAATATTTGTGGATCTGCGGTCTATAGTGTACAGGAAGGAAAAGTTGGACTGGTAATTTCAAAAGGAAGTGTTAACGATCGACCATACATTAAGGAAATCCGTTTTGGGCGTAAGTTGAAAGATATGACAAAGGAGTCTGTTAATGCGTACTTAAAAAAAGTTGACCAAGCTTCTCACAATATAAAAAATACTTTTACAGAGCCATACGCAACCGGATTTGTTAGGCCAAAACGTTTTGCTTCCTCAGTTGTTGTAAGTCTTGCAGAAATCGAAGATGGAATTGTGCCGATGTATACTTTGCTGTATGCTGTATGTAAAGATAAAACCTTTAAAAATGCAGAAGTAGAACAGAATGCTTTTATTGATAACATTGAGGAGGGCACAAAAAAATGAAGGAATATCTGTTATTGTTTACAATAGGCCCTGTTCAGTCATTTATTAATAATTCTCGTAAGATGAGGGATTTATATGGCGGTAGTTTTTTATTATCTCATTTAATATTACATACTTGCACCATGGTTGAAAGTTTTAAATCCAATATACAGATTGAACGAATTATTCCAGTTGATACGGAGAATAAAAACCCCAGTGTTCCAAACCGAATTTTACTAAAGGTTCATTTCGCTGATAATCAGTGCCTTAACAGTGAAGAATTTATGACCCATAGGATAGATGAGCTTGCCAAATACATGGAAAGCGAACTTCGTTCCGAATTTGAGGCGATTTGCAAAGCCATCTTTAAAAAATGCGGCATTGTACCAAATGCAAGTGTGCTAACACAGCTTGAAGGCTTTCCTGAAGTATACTGGGTTTATCAGAAATACGAGGGCAATAACATTGGTTTTGAAGACATCACCTCAAAGTTGCAAGCTGTAAAGTCCGTGAGAGCATTTGCACAAACCACTGAACAAGCAGGAAGGAAATGTTCACTTTTCCCCGAATACAATGCCATGTTTTATAGAACTAAAAACGGCAAGGAACCTAAATTTATCGATCCCAGTGCAATTGATTTAGACAGCAATAAAACCGCGTTTTATGTATTAAAACAAGGCGAGGCAATAAGCTCCCTTGCATTTATCAAACGTATGCTTTCCAGTATTGGAAATGAATATTTTTCAACGTATCAATATAACAGAAATATTGTTTCGGTTGCGCTGATGCTTCTAAATGACTATTTTACAGATAATAGCAAAGGACAATCTTTGCTTAAGGAACTATCTCCGGAAGCTGCTGAAGCAGTCTTTGATCTTCAAAACGGACAAATTCTCTCCGAGCAAGATTATAAGCTTAAAGATATAACGACAGCTGAAAATATTTGCAGTCATATCAGCGAAAAACAAATATCACCTTATTACACTGTAGTCAAATTTGATGGTGACGGTATCGGTGAACTTTACCGCAATGCTTCAGCAAGTCAACAAAAAAAGCTAAGTGAAGAAATTGGGAAATTTGCAGGAGTTGTTCCTGCTATTATGAACAAGTATCATGGTATGTGCATTTATGCCGGTGGAGAAGATTTTCTTGGATTCTTTCCGGCCGCAAAGGTCATTCCGGCACTTATTGAGTTAAGAAAAATATTTCAAGAAACGGTAAAGCATCCATTAATTCCCGCAAAAGAACTGACTTTCAGTGCCGGTATAGTAATTGCACACCTAATGCCATCTCTAAAAAATGTGCTTACTATGACTGACAGCATGGAACAGATGGCAAAAAACAACCCGAATAAAGATTCTTTTGCCATGGCTGTAGCAAAACGATCGGGAACAAAAACGTATATATGCAGCCAATTTGGAAAATATAGCCAAAAACTAAAAATTTTAGCTATTATATCTTCTCGAATTCTTCAAGGACTTCTGTCGATCTCAAGTGTATATGCGCTTCTTTCGATATTGGACAAACTTGGGGTAAACGATGAGGCCTTGATAAAAAATACACTAAAACCTATTGTTTATTCAAGTATTTGTCCACAAATAAATGCCAGTGAAAACGACATACAAAATGCCAATGTTATTTATAATCTGATTGAGCAATATGATTATAATCTTCATGATTTTATCTCAGCCTTGGAAATTGTAACGTTTTTAGGGAAGGAGGAGATGTCATGTACTATAAAATAGATGCTTTGGATTCATGGTTCTTCCGAAATTCTGCACCTTTTGATGCAAGTATCAACATGAGCGCCGAAAGTATATTTCCACCTTTTCCATCCGTTTACGCCGGTGCGTTCCGCAATTGTGCGGTTCCGATATTTAACGAAGAGCGTAGCAAAAACACTTTTGCACGATCTTTGAAGATTGCCTGGAATGGTGTTATCGCAAACGGTCGTATACTATTTCCGGCTCCTCTCGATTTGTGTATTTCAGAAAATAAGAGTGAAAAGTTCTTGGCTCGTGAAATGGTTTTATCTTCTTCTGCAGGGAGCAGTGCTTATCTACCGTATTTTTTACATACACCAGGGAAAATTGGAAAACCACCTTTCATCAACGGAGGGGGGTATTTGGATGAGAATGCAATAAACAATTATTTGAATTCGAAGTCCTCCAATTATTCCGTGTATGCATTAGGAGAGAATTTAAGTAAAGAAACCCATATAGGAATTAGTATCGATCCCGATTTGGGGACAGCAGTTGCTGGGCAGTTCTATCAGCAAACTTTGATTACCCCTAAAAAGATTACGCATGACAATATAATTCATCACTGTAGCCTCGCATTAGAGGCTACAGGAATTGAAATACCTGAAAAATCGATTGTACGAATAGGCGGAGATGCAAAGCTAGGTACTGTTTCACATATTGAAGAGGAACTACCACTTCCTGAACCTCCCAGTATTGAAAGTGATTGTTGTTTTAAATTGTATCTTTCCACACCTGCTGTTTTTGAAAAAGGTTGGTTACCGGGGTGGATCAACAAAGAAAATATGACAGGAATTTTTACCTATAAAAAACGTAGTGTCCGCGTAAAGCTTTTCAGTGCAGCGGTGGGAAAACCAATTGCAGTTGGTGGATTCGGATTTGACAGGGATAAGAATGGGTGTTATCCCACAGAGATGCGCTTTGCTGTGCCGGCAGGCAGTGTATATTATTTTAAGCTGTTGGATGGCAGTATGACAGACGTGATTCGGCTATTTCACAAAAGATGCATCAGCGATTACCGAGAGACACTTGGATTCCATTATGAAAGAAGAGACCGGCTACGCTATTGCAGTCGTGGATTCGGTTACAGTTTTGTAGGTACAGTAGGTGAAAATCAGAGAGGAGAAGTTAAAGATGTATAAGCAAAGAAAAGCTTTATTTTTAAAGGTTATAACACCACTGCACGCTGGAAGTGGGACAGACTTGCGTGTGATTGATCTTCCCATTCAACGGGAGGTACATACAGACTTTCCTAAAATTGAAGCCTCAACTTTAAAAGGCTGTATGCGAAAATCATTCAATAAAAATGGTCTAGAAGCAAAACTGGTCAATACCATTTTCGGAAATGAAGGGGAAAGTGAATTATCTGCAGCGGCAATTGCTATTACAGATGCCAGGCTGCTGTTTTTTCCGGTGCGTTCCGCCAAAGGCGTATATGCTTTAATTACCTGCCCTATGGTTTTGGAAAGATTTCAAAAAGAGATGGCTTTGCTAGGAATATCCTTAGAAATGAATATTGTTTCAAACGATGCATCTGCTCTGGCAAGTAAAGACAGTGTTCTTAAATTTAATATTGAGGAGAATAAGAATACTATATTGTTGGATGAATATCGGTATGATGCCAGTGTTAATTCATCTTTTGAGGAGTTCTGTATAAGATTATCGGACTTAATTGGTGTGACAGACTCTATAGCGGAAAGGGCGGTGCTTCTCCCTGATGATGATTTTAAAGATTTCGTTAGGCATGCAACGTCTATTGTTACCCGAATTAAGGTTGGTACAAATGGGGTTGTAGAAAATCAAGCGCTTTTTACAGAAGAGTACCTGCCGGAAGAGAGCATTCTTTACAGCCTTATCATGATGGATGATTCCAAACTGAAGTTAAATTCACTAAAGTCTAATGAACTCATGGAGACTTTTTCAAAATATCTTTCTAAATTTTTCCAAATCGGAGCAGATGAGACCTTAGGTAAGGGTTTTGTTGAGTCTTGCTTAAAAGGCGGTGATAAAAATGAATAAAAGCTTTGCTAACAAGCGCACAGCATTCGCGTTTAAAAAGGTTTCTAACGTTGCCCCCAACTCTTTTCAACAATATCGCAGCCTTGTCCGTTCTGTTCCCGCCACGATTTTAAACAACGGATATGGACTTGCAATGGCTTCTCTTTATTCCAAAAATGAAAGCAAAGCCCTATATGACCATATTGAAGTTTGGCTTAAAGAGCAGCAGATGCTACCAAATAAAGAGAAAAATTTAATGAGTAATATTGCAGAAAGTGATAAAGACACCTACCGTCTGCTCGAATCTGAGACATTGGCTTTGCTTGAATGGCTCAAACGCTTTGCGGAAGGAGCAAGTATATTATGAATAGAAGAGGACAGCAAAACCAAAAACCTTCTTTTATAAAAGAAGCATTTTTGCCTCAAGATACCGCTTCTGCTTTAGAGAATATTAAACATATTGACAACTTGTATTTACAGTCATATCGTTACGCACACATGGAGGTGAACAATAAGAACAAGATCAAAATAAAGCCTTATATTCCTAATAAAGATTTTCAATATCTTAATCTTGCTGTCTATCGTTCAATTTTGTCCAATCTGGATAAACGGATACAAAAAGTATGGAGCCCATTAAAATTTCAAGATCATCCGTTCATTATTTCGCAGCAATCTCGCTGGGCTATTGGAATTGGCGGTGTCTCACCCTATGGTAACTTGCTGTTACCAACGCTACATCCCCTTTATGGCATCCCCTACCTTCCAGCCAGTACATTGAAAGGGCTTATGCGCCATTGTTGGATTGATGTAAATTGTAGTGGGAATGAACAAGATGAGGAAGTGTTGAAGTTATTCGGCTTTTCAATGGATGAAATATCTGATGATGAATTTTACAGTGCAGATGGGATGGGGCAACTTGTTTTTTTTGATAGCTATCCAGATCCAGACTGTAAGGGCAAACTGGTAAAAGATGTTTTTACTCCACATTATCAGGATTACTACAGCAGCTTTGGAAGCACACCGCCTACAGATGATCAAAATCCTATACCCATCGAGTTCTTGTGTACCGAGGATTTTAGATTTAAGATTTATATAGGTACCCGCAAAGAGTTAAGTGATAATGAGAAGAACAACCTTCAAAATGCCTTAATTAATGTATTTTCAGAACAGGGCATCGGGGCCAAAACTGCATTGGGTTACGGCAGAGGCGTTAGTGGATAATATGCCTGCATCTATTTTGACCTAATGACACATCGAGAAAGCCTGAAACCATGCGGTTTACAGGCTTTCTCATTTTTTATGCCTGCCTCGTTTTTTTATTTTTCGTCTTATATCTCTCCTAATTTCATGGAGAGATGCAGTTACTCGGCGGACTCTGAAAATCCTAACCCAGCCATGAGTGCAGATGCACTGGATAGCTTAGAATTGTAGTCCAAGTGTGCGTAGATATTGGCTGTGGTACTAAAATACGAATGTCACAGCCATTCTTCCTGCGGC
>OAUF01000453.1_pt1 | contig 30713 bp, 36 predicted proteins | sample 1495111 | NCBI WGS metagenome assembly OAUF01 (sample SAMEA2580002, study PRJEB22360) | human gut metagenome | reverse complement strand
ATTTTTTGGACAAGCGCTTGATTTTTCATCCAAAATAGTTTATAATAAGCCACGTTGTTCTTGCCGGTGTGCTGGAATGGCAGACGGGGCGGACTCAAAATCCGTTGGTAGTGATACCGTGTGGGTTCAAGTCCCACCACCGGCACCAAAAGACTCACGAAACTTAATTGTTTCGTGAGTCTTTTTTGTTACGGCTATGCTTTAGGCACAAGTGATAAGGTTGGGGAAATATCTTGGCAGGTGCCGGTACAATTGGTTTTGCGCCAGATATTTTATGTTGCTGACAGATTCTCTTACATAATGATGATAAGTAACCCGCTTTTCCCCATCACAATAGAAAAAGGCCGCCTGAAAGGCGACCTCGACAGTAGTTTCTGTAATTGTAACTCGTTCCACGTACTTACGAATAAAGTTTTGCAGCTTATTTCGATCCTGCTGCTTAAAGTCCTTTTTCATGTTCTCTAATGTCTTTTCGACCTCAACTTCTGAAATAGTAGGAACTTGATGACTTCTGCGATATTCCTCTAAGAGTACTTCACATTTCTGTATCTGACTCTCAGTATCCTTCAACGCATCTCCTATGCTGGGGCTGTACCCATGCTCTTTAATAGCATCCAGCAGGTTCTTCTTGGATTTTTGCAGCATCTTGAGGGTTCCTTCATGCCTTATATATTCCTCGTCCTTATTGTTGCACTCTCCCTTAATCGTTTGGTTCAGTTGCTTGGTAATCATAGGAATAATATTTTCATTCTGAAAATGCTCAAGTAAGGTATCCAGTACAAAATGCTCAAGGTATTCGGCACGCACTTCTTTATTCTTGCAAATGTGCTTGCTGTGCTTATCTGAGCAGCGATAAGCATAATAGTTCTGTCCTTGCCCGTTACAGTGGCAGTTCCCGTGCATTTTACTGCCGCATTCCCCACAATACACCAGTCCTGACAGTAAATAAATATATTTGCTGCGGCTTTTCCCTTTGTGAGTAATGCTTCGGAGGGCCTGCACCATGTCCCACATTTCATCCGAAACAATTCTAGGCACTCCGCCCTCAATTCTGATTTGCTCGCTCTCCGGCTTATAGTTGTGGGAATTCCTTTTTCCTTGACTGGTACCCTTGGCTATTTTATTAAAAACATAAAGTCCCCGATATTTCTCGTTATCCAAAATATCATACATACTACTCTTTCCAAATGGGTTTCCTGCTTTTGTTTTATATCCTAAGAGATTCAGTTCCTCAATGATCTGTCCATAGCCATACCCTTGGCTGTATAGCTCAAAGATTTTTCGAACGATCTTTGCTTCGTCCTCATTGATGCAATACTTTTTGTCAACAATGTTGTATCCTAAGCAGGGGATTCCACCGTTAAACAGGCATTTCTTAGCATTCTGCAACTCCCCCTTCATTACCTCCAGCCCCAGATTTTGAGAGTAGTAAGTGTTCACACTCGCCATGATAGAGAGGGTCAGCGTTCCAGCTGGCCCTTCTGCTATTCTTTCCATTGCTGAAATTAGATCAATCCCACGGCTATTCAGGTCCTCTTTATAGGTAAGCGTGTCTACCGTGTTCCGGCTGAAACGGTCCAGCTTATGAACAATAACGGCTTGAAATTTCTTCTTTTTTGAATCCCGCATCATTCTAAGGAACTCCGGGCGGTCGCTGGTCTTACCTGACTTTGCACGGTCTACATAGAACTCCACTAGTTCATACTGCTCGTGTTCTTTTCTGGTCGAGTTATACGTTTGAATAAACATGTGAATGGCCTGCTTCTGCGCATCTATCGACTCTTCCCTTTGCATATCACTGCTAAACCGGCAATAACCTACTACGGGAATTGTATTTGAAGTTGTGTTCATTCTATATTTCTCCTGTCTAAATTTAAGATAAAAAATAGGCGCTCGCATGTATTACTGTTATGCGAGCACCTGAGCCTCTAAATTATTTTATAATATAGATAGATAGATAAATTTCAATTTAGAATATAGGTGTCACTAACGCAACCATTGGCGCTAGAAAATCGTGCCAATCAAAATCCTCGCTCAAGGCGATTTGTTGCAGACATTCGGTAATTACTTCTGCGTGACCTTCGTCAAATTCTTTTAAACTCTCACGCTGAATGGTCACTCTTAATCGATTAATCAAAATGAAGCATCCTCTCGTTTTTGCCATTGCGGCTGTAGAGAGAAACTCTCTGGTATTCAAGCCCCTATATCGGCTGGAATGAGAATGAGCATTTGATGCTCAGAATCGCAGTTCGTCTTCGCTGATTTCGCTGGAATACTCCTCTGTAGGGTAATCCAAATTTGTAGTTGGCACTATCCCTCGACTATGAAGGGTTTCTATTGTATCAACATAATTTATATGCAAAACACAGCATTGTTGAGCTGGTAATCTAGAATTTAATGTAACACGTTTACAGCACCTATCATGTTCTGTTTCCATTACGCCACACTTTTTCCATTGTTTCAGTATCATCAAAGGATGATACCCATACTTTCTCAACAGATTTTCCGTTTCATTTTTCAAAATGGTAATTTCAAACCCTTCCGTCTTCTCGCTTATTTTACCTAAAGCATTTGGACAATTGGGATTGTCCTTGGTAATATACCGAGAAGAACTGCTAGCTACTTCCTGCAAAACACAATCTAGCGCTTCTGCAGCTAAATCGGTGTGAACGGATGCCTTCTGCTCTAGGCTAAGCAGATAATCTTCAATTTGCGAACAATCCAACTCAAGGCCAAAGCACTCTGTAAAATAATGTGCCGTTTGAAGTACAACGGCTAGTTTGGATAAGATACGAGGGGTTAAAGAAGAGCTATTGCTGCCTGATTGAGTCTTGAGTGTTTCCAACAGTTGCTTGCTATTTTCATAATCTTGTTCCATATCATCCATTTTGTTATCGAGCAACCACTGTACAAACCTCTTTCCAGCCACCCCATAATTACTGATTACAGTCCGCTTGATGCGGTCTGCTTGGGCAGCGTCTTTCGTTAGAACTTCTGCGATTGGAAAACATCTTGCTTTCAGTCCGTTGGGATCATGGTCATCCACTAAATCAAACTCAGCCGTGGCTATTATCATGGAATTCCAAGAGCGTTGCTGTTTCATGCTAGCATCTGTCGCACAGCGCCCTTTTTCTACCCCACCAGCTACAAGATACAGAAATTTTGCCATGTCACCCTTGTAAACAGCAGCTTCATCAAAAGCAATCGGTAAAGAGCTAGAAGTCGACAAGAAGGACATCAGGTAGTTCTCAGTCGAATTGAATGACCTCAATAGCCCTTTATCCATCGTCGGATTGGAGAATGCGCTTACTGCCAACATTGCCGCTGTAGTCTTGCCTTTAGAACTATCATTGGAAAGTGAAAACACCGGGGATCCCAAATCATTCTTTTGGCTGAGAAAAGCCAAGATTGGTGATGCAAAGCCCAACAGCATAACCGTTGTTAATGGAGCAAAGGGAAGAACATCTTGTTTCACCATATCAAGCCATACTGTCAAATCACCTTTCGGTTCAACATCAATCCCTCCTCGATATTGGCTACGCTCCAGCCTCGCGGACTTCGGCATTATTAATTCCGCGAACTGAAAAACACAACCATTATCCTGTTTCCTCCAACCAAATTCTGAGTGAAAACACCGAATGCAAGCTTTACGGTCTGAATCCAGCAAATACTCAAGTACAGCATTGCCGTCTTGTTCCAAAAAAGAAACACCATACTGCAGTAGGGTAGGTATTTCGCTCTTGCTCAGTAACTTTCGTTCAACGCGTTTTGTTACAAGAACCTTCCCATTGTAAAATTCCAACACTAGCTGCATCTGTCCACTTTGTCGATCAATTTCTTTTTCTTTCACTGTTAAAAAACTGCATATCCGCTTTACAAATGCATTTTTTGCTTTTGCGTACACCTTGCAAATTCCGTCTTCCGAAACAAAGAAAGGGAAATCTGCTAGGTCCTGTTGATATGAAAAATACTCGTCCCATCCAATAGGAATAGCTTGACTACTTTTCAATGCCTGATAAAGCAAATCTTGGGGATTAAAGTCTTCTTGCAAGCAAATCAGCTCCACTACGTCATTTTAAGAATAAGGTGACAGAGAAGCCGCTCAATTCGATAGATTTGTAAATTTGTAAATGTAGAGCCGGCTTCCATTGCCCCCTTGCTCTGTGTTAATATTGTAGCACAGCGTGTCTCTTGATGCTATTCGCAAAGCGCCGAATGTGATGAAGAACTTTTAAGTGCCAAAGTGCCCGGTTTGTAGATACTTCATCCTTCCACATGTGGCGATGACACCTCTCTTTTTTCTATTTTAGAATTTAGTAACATTGCACAAATGCCTTTCATTTCCTTCTTTTATTCTCCGATTCTCCGTTGAATTTAGAGCAGAGAGACTCTCAAAACATAAAAAAACAAACCTTATGAAAGGGGCTTTTGACACTTTATTTAAAAGCCCCCTTTTATTTTCTTATTTCTCCACTTTCACAATTTCCCACTCTTTGCAAAACGGGGATAGCGGATGAGAGAAAAGTGTTCCTTTGCTGCTTTTCAGTGTATACAGCTTTTCAGATTGACGGGCAAGTAATTTTAATACTTCTTCCTTCCGGTCGGTATAAGTATTTCCGCTGCCAAAAGCAAGAATTACTTGGTCGCATTGCTCCGCTTCCTGCAATATGACGGAGTTGTTAACCTTATCCGTGCTGGGGGAATTATGCTCATTCTTGCAAAAGATATTGAGAATAGATAGGCTGGATAGGCCAAGGCGGTAACCGTTATTAATACATTTCTGACAGGTAATATCTATTCCCTTGGTATCTGACGGGAACAGCATAATAATAGCTGCTGTGGGGCCGCTTTCAGCCAATGATATCCTCCGTAAATACAAAGATCGTTCTTCCTTGCCGTAGAAATCAGCAATACGAATATTCATGTTCTTTTCCACCAAATTAGCATTCATATTTATCTTAAAACTCCTTCTATCCTATTTTCTTCAAACTGGCTTTGCGTTTCCTCATCCAACAAGTTATCTGGAATAAAAATATCAATTGCGAAATCGTTGTTCACAACATAACAGGCATGAAAGAGTCGCTTGACTGTTTCATGCCTGTTTTCCAATTCAACGATTTCGCAATATTCAAAAGGCGTTTCTTTCAGACTTTGCGTCAGCCCCATCTTTGAATAATCCTGTATATCCTGTTCTGTTTCCAGATAATAAACCACACCGTACCGCTTTAAATCCTCACACTGATACACTGTTAGAATATCTTGCAGAAAGAGCATCAAATACCTTTTTTCCTCTTTTGGAATAAGACTTGATGCAATATCCTCTATGACAGTTATTTTCTGCACTTATTTTCTCCTCCCCCTTGCCCCAAGCCTGCAAGACAAATATAACCTAATTGCAGCTTCCGCTCCCTCCAGAAACAGTTCCACAGCCTTACTGAACATTGTTTATCTCCTTCCTGTTTCTTTGTGACTGACAATATGTTCAAATGCCAAAACCACCGCAATGGCACCAAAAAATCCAATTACATAGAATGCCATACCTTTACCCCTCCTGTACCTCTAAAATCAAGGATATAGCCATAATAAACGCTTTTCGGAACACTTTTTCTTCCAGATAGATATGTGTTTGACCGACACATTCCTTGTACCGTTCAAAATAAACCTTCTGCTGTGGGGACAAAGATTTTAATAGGCTTTCCGACAATACCGCCTGACGCTGCAAATAACTCTGGTATTTCCGATCCCCTGCTACAATGTCCTCTGCGAGATTGACTTTTCCATTATAAAGCTCATGAAGAATGTCTTTCATTTTAAGCTCCTCCCTATTATGAAGAAAGCGCCCTGCACATTCCATGCAGGGCGCTACTTGTAATATCTCTGTTTAAGACAAAGAACTACCTAATTAAAGTCTGGATTCACTTTGATATAAGAAACTCCTTGTCTGTTAATAAACAGGCTGTCGAGGATCAATACATATCTTTCTCCCTCAACCAATTTAACAGGATAAGAGTCATCACTTTTAATACATGTTGCTACTTTATTATACACAACAATCACCTTACCTTTATAATTAATATGTATTAGGAGAACCACCTAATTAAAGATAGTTCTCCTGCTCCTTTTTATTTGAAAGAATAACTAGAACTTAGGGATAAGCAATCTTCTTTGTATAGATCATTTTAAATCCCCACTTATTTAACCAAGAATCCTTAGTATAATCACCATAGGAGTACATTACAAGACTACTCTTAGAATTCTTTTCTTTGAAATTAACTAACCCTTCAATCTGTCCATAGTCTCCATACGTAGTATATAGACGGATATTTTTGGAAGGAGTATAGAATTCAATAACGGTCTTACCCTTATAGTTAATATTGGGTCTTTCAAGAGTAATATTCTCAGAAGATTTAAATACCAGATGACTTACATTACTATTCAAGAAAGAATCTCTTGGCACATATTTAAAGCTTTTAGGAAATACAATCTTGGTAATAGTCTTGTTGTTCTGGAATACAGTAGGAGCAATCGCTTCTGCACCTTCAGGAAGAGTTACTAAACCACCCTTGCCAAGATATTTCTTGACAATCCATTCAGATTTGAATTCTCTTTCAGCATATTGCTGTACCTTATATACTACACCGTTTATAGTTTCAGTGCCTTTTATAGTTTTAGGAGAAATGATTTTAACTGTATCTACATAAGATCCTCTACCAACAATAAAGTCACCTACTTGACGATCATCGGGTTTTTCAGAATAATCACTGACATACATGTTAGGAGTTAGTTTATCTAATGAAAATGAATAACCTCTCATATTGTCATAGCCGGGGAAATTAGGATCGATACCCTTTATAACATCACCATCATCAAAGTAAAATAAGGCATAAGCGATATTAAGATTTCTGTCTATAACATAATCCTGATATTTATCTTGTCTCATAATAATTCTACCATCATCAAGATAGGTGAATTTGATATCAGAAATACTCTTAGGTTCAGGGGGTCTTTCATAGTTAGCTTCAGGTACAGTACTAGGTACTGTATAGGTGGACTTACTTCTATCCTCATAGGTTTCTTCATTAAACTCTTTGGCACTTACAGTAATAGCGGAAATAGACATAACACTTGCAATAACAAGAGCCATGGACATAATTTTCATCATAGATTTTTTCATAATTATCACCTTTCATAATATAAATTTATTTGAACTTTGTGGTTGTTTTAGCACATAGTCATTCTTTCATAGTAATAATATATATTTGAAAACCTAAAGGAATCCAGTTAACAATTTAGCTATTAATATCTTCATATTGCTTCTCGTCAGTGCTTACAGGTGATTCTGATTTAAACTTAGACTTAGCTTTTCTAATTAAAGAATAGATAATGGCGATAACAATTACAATTAAGATTAACCAGCCTAATATGTATGCGGCTAGTACGCCTAGTGAAAGGCAAACAGTAAAAATCATCATAATGGTAAAAAAATTCGCAAACACAAAATTAATTCTTTTAATAATAAATACAAAAAATCCGATACCTATGATAGCTCCTATAATTCCTAAAATCATTTTCAAATCTCTCACCTATCCTATTTAATTTCCTTCAATTTAAGTAACTATAGTTTATATTTATATATAAACTATATCACGTTGAATCTTCAAATGCAATACTCTAAGCTAGATATGGTGATGAAAATGAAAACAAACTATAGTATAGGTATGCGCGTAAAGGAATTAAGAACTTCTCATGGTTTATCTCAGGAGCAGTTAGCTCTTCATGCAGAAATCACACCAGCTTATCTTGGACAAATAGAACGCAGCGAAAAAAAGCCGACTGTATATACAATTGAAAAGATTTGCTCTGCCTTGGATATCTCTTTATCCAGTTTTTTCAGTGATCAATCCTTTTCAAGCACTGAGGAAGATACCGTTTTAAAACAGATTTCATTAGAGCTGAAAAACTGTTCAACAGAAGAAAAGCATGAGATTCTTCAGATTATCCGGCATGCAATAAAATTAAAGCAACTTTAGGTTACTGAATTCCATTTTTCTATGATCCATATGACAACATAGACGGCAAAGAGGCTACAGGTTAGAAAAACCTGTAGCCTCTTTTTTGCTGCTTACGAAACCAACTTACTAAGCAAACACAAAGCGAGTAACAGCCACACTGCAAAAGTGTGGCCTGTGTGTGCGTAGCGTTGCCGTGCGAGCGACAATGTGTGAGCGAAAGAAGTATTGTTTCGTAAGCAGCAGGGTAAATCGAACAGTTTGTTTTGATTAAAGAATTAAGATTTAGAATTAAAAACAAATTCTATTAATAGCAAGTAAAAAATATAATAATTTTTGCCATTTTGTTGAATATGGTTATATTTGACAGTATAATAAAAGTGTTAATTAAGGTTTGTTTTATAGTAATAATGGGTAATTCGTTAATTATTGTAGAAATACTAGCATAATTAAAATTTAAGCTAAGAATTAGGATAGTTAAGGAGAAATACATATGGGTGTTATACCAAGTGGTATTAGTATTCAAGAGATATATCGTAGATATAGAGAAAATCAAATTATTGTTAATCGCAGATATCAGCGTAAACTCGTATGGACAGAGAATGAAAAAGTTTGCCTTGTAGATAGCATATTAAAAGGATACCCGATACCATTAATTCTTTTTGCCGAATCCACAGACGATAGCGGAAAACAATATTATGAAATTCTTGATGGCATGCAAAGATTAAATGCTATTATGGGATTTCTAGAAAATGAATTTTCTTTGAATGACAAGTACTTTGACATTAATCAATTAGCACGAGCAAAGCAAGCGGAAGAAGAATTATTATTTACTGGCTATCATGGCTCAAATATTCTAGAACCGAAAACGTGTGCAAACTTTCTTGATTACCAGTTAGCTGTAACGTCATATAAAGCAACTGATCCCAAGACGGTGTTCGAAATATTTGGACGCATTAATTCTGGTGGACGACAATTAAGTTACCAAGAACAAAGACAAGCTGGTGTTCTATGTGTTTTTGCAGATTTAGTTCGGAGCATTGCAGCCGAAATTCGCGGAGATTCAACAAATGAGTCAGTTGTCTTATCAGACATGCCACAAATCAGTATTGGTAGTTTACGTGTAAATGAGAAGTATGGCCTAAAAGCTGAAAATACATTTTGGGTAAAACAAGGAATTTTAGCTGTTCAAGATTTGAGAAATAGTGATGACGAGGAAGTTATAGCTGATATTCTTATTTCTATACTTTTACGGGAACCTTTTGCCAGAAGCAAAGAAAGTTTAGATAAGGCCTACGATATAACATCCGACTTATATGAAAAAATTGAAGTCGCTCTCATACGCTATACTCCAGAAAAATTAAAAAGTGATGTGCAAAACACGTTTTCAGTAATAAAAAATTGTATTGAGAGCGTTTCCGATGATCCAAATTATTTACGAAACATTGTAACGCCCAAGGCGCGGATGCCAATAAAGAATGCTTTTTATACTATTTTTATGGCTTTCTATGAATTACTTGTGGTAGAAGATTTGTCGCCTTATGATAATGAAAAGTTATTAAAAAGTCTTTCTGATTTACAAAGTCGCATTAAGGTCGATACGCATTATGCAACTACTGAAAACAGAAAAAATAATATAGGGTTAACTAAAGGACTGATGAATTCGAACTTTGTTAAAAAAGAGCCCTCTGCTCTTTCACATGGAAGCGGTTTAGCAATTGATTTTGAAAACTCCATTCGCCGCTCAAAAATTGAAACACCAAGATATGAATTTAAACAAGGTTTTTTACGTTTATCTAATGATCGAAAATATGATAGACAACTCGAAGATCAAATATTAAAAACTATCTGCGCAATTGCAAATATAGGTGCTCAAATAGATGGATATATTTATTTTGGCGTTGCAGACAAAGATGCTGATGCTGATAGAATACGGGAGCTAGACAGTATTATTCCAATTAAAATATCGACACATAGCATAGTAGGTATTGATAGGGAAGCAAATGTTTTGGGAATTTCGATTGAAGACTATTGCCGCCGTATTGTTAGTTTTATTAAAGAATCAAAATTATCTGAGGCATTAGTATTATCAGTATTATCAAACATTGATATTATTGATTATCATTCACTGTCAATTGTTAGAATCAAAATACCGGCTCAGTCTGAAATATCATACTTAGGGGATGAGGTATATGAGAGACAATACAATAATACTGTAAAGGTCGAGTCAGCAAAAGCAATTTTGTCAATAGCAAAACGATTTTAAGTTCTTTATTTGTATCCAACTTCGTATTATGTTTATTATATGAATTTGAAACAACTTAAGTAAAAAATCAAATCCACCAATCCACCTAAAAAATTGACCCAGTGCATATATTTGAATGGAAGAATTATACGACTAGGCATTACAGCCTAACCTTATAATAATTCTTCTGGCATGGTTAACCTTTCCCCTATTCTGGTATTCACACTCTGTAAAACAATTCTTATATCCCTGTGAACCGTGCCGTAGCTGGACCACCGGCACCAAATCATGATAATCCGAACCTTGTCCCCGTTGGGGATGGGTTCGGATTATTGCTTTGTTTATAACAATGTGACAGCAAAAAGGACGAGGGCTCAGCTACCTTCGTCCTTTTTGTTATGATGGCTGATCTATTGCTGCAAGAACGAGTAATTCACTTTGATTCAATTCCTCGCTGATTTTCCCAATCAGAAATAACTGCCAGAGCATTGGCAAGACTTCTTGCATCAATCATCAGATCTCCTAAAATATGTCTTAGAGAACTTCCATACGACAGATGTGCAAATATTTCGCGTACCAGTACGCCGCCTTTCAGCTTACTCAGACTCGGGAGTACAAGTTGAATTGGCTGCTCCGCGAGAAATGTTTCTATCGGTAACCGAAGGTAGCGCCTGCTTTCTGCGCCAGTACTTTCCTCACCTCGGACAATGACAATGAATTCTATTGGAAGATCAGCAACAGTGATAAAATTATACATGATATTATACCAATCAAATCCAACCGAAGAGATACGGAAGAACATTTCTTTCGTTGATGAACCCATATGATGTACACCACCGTGTTGAACTCGCAAAAACTCTTGGTTCAGTTCGGCGACAATTTCGCTGCACAATGCGTTCAAATCCAGATTTTCTGTGGGAATCGCCTTGACTTCCTCTGTGTGTGCCTTTACAAACTCCTGAGACAAGGGGCAACCGGGCTTTTGTAAAAGGGAGTCGGGCGCATCGGAAACAAAAGCGTCGTCAACAGACGCAGAAGCCATCCATGCCGCGACCATTTCCCGCGCTAGTTGCCGAGATTCCTCGTGCCGCGTGTTGGTGTACAGCCATTCCGCCGCAAGTAAAGTCTCCTCCATGTTTAGAGCATTCGCGTAAATATACTGTGAGCAAGGAAAAGCCTTGCCATCATTACGAATCATCCATATGGTATTCATTCATTCACCTATTCTTTCCATCAAGAGTTACGGCTCTTCACAAAATGAACCGGCAGTAATCCTTTCCGGCAAGTCATCAACCATATCCAGACCGTTCTCAAAGATGATTAAATCATTGCCAAGCTTCGCATGGAGTGCCTTAAGGGATTGAATCCCGTTTTCAGTGGATTTTCCATAAACCAGCAATTTGGTGCGTTTATACAGCGAAAGCTTTCCCGAATAAATCTCACAATCGAAAATCTCGCGCATAATGCTAAAATAGTTTTGATAGGCAGTAAGAATTTGATCCTCTCTTGCCGCCAGATGTGCGTCATACTCATCGAGCTGTTCCACGACTGGAACGCTATCAAATATTTCCTGTGCAGACCGACCTGCGGATTCTGCTTTGACTCTGCCGTCCCCGGCTTCCTTTACTTCGATAAAGTAGAGTTTGCCGGTGCTTTTGTCAAGAAAAAGCAAATCTACCTGTATATTTCGATGATTTTCTTCATCACTTAAGAAAAGTTTAGGAAACCCAACCTCAATATCTAGCAGGATCATACTGGGGGCCGGCTTGATGTATGGTGAAAACTTGCCGTAAAGCACGGACAGTGTAGCCCGTTCGTTGGCTTCACCACTTGCTTTCTTGCCCCACTCCTCACAGCTTTCTTTTATCTTTTTGTAGTCGTCCGAATTTTCGGGATTGAAAGGCCCTTTATTTCTGCTTGTCGTTGGTTCTCCTTTTAGATTCCCTTTATATTTACAAAGTAGCGCGCCCCGATAGTAAAAATCAACTTCTCCGCTATAGCGCAGAGCCGGGAAAACATCTCCCCGTTCAACATCTTCTTTCAGCAGTTTGAACCATGGCATTTCCTGCATTTTCTGTAGCTGCTCAATTCCAAGTTGCTTGTCATGCTTCCTTTTATACAAATCGCGTTTAAATTCCTCCACATTAATGCCCCCCAAAACGTGAAATCTTATTATCAAATTTTATCATATTCTGCCTAAAAAGCAAGCTGCACGTCATTACGTGTGTCCGAAGATAGGAAACAGCCTGTGCTATACTGCATTCAAAAGCTTACAATCGTTTTTACAATTGGAGAATATGAAAGAATGAATAACCCTTTTGCGGCGTACAACACAAAAATATTCACCGTATTTCTTTGGGCATACAACGATTGTATGTGGGAGCGGTGCGACCCTTCATCCTTTTTTTGCGAAGTCTATGATCGAATGGAGCTTGCTGTTCAGGCAGGAAAAGAGGAACTTACCCGTCAAATCGAACGGCTGAAAGAAGAGTTCACCGCAGATCAAAACAAATCATTCGACATTTTTGTCAAGGACAAGGTAAATTATTTGTTTATGGTCAAAGAGCAATATCCCAAACGCACGTTGTTTTCAAATTCCAGTAATGACAAGGAATCTCAAGAGAGGTTCAAGGAGTGCCAACATTGGGCAAGGCAGCTCATCAGTTCCCAAAGTCCTGCCCACATTACTCAGGAAACGGATTTGTATCAGCTTTGCAGCCAGCAGAGCGAATACATAGAGTACCGGTTCGATTATACCGGTGCTTTAATCAGCCGTTTAGAATCGAGAGGCGGAGGCGGATATTATCGTATGCCCTCGGATTACGAGAAAGACGCCGGAGTGAAATTCTCGGTCGGACAGGTCGTTCGCCTAAAAAGCGAGCCGAAAAAACTTTATTTGGTGGCCGCGAACGCAGGACGCCTTTGCGATGCTAAAAATGTGTTTACATGGGAAAATGAATATCTACTATATCCCTTTGAACAAATCGAATGCGGTTGTATGCCAGACTATGATCATATTCACGAGAGTGAGCTTGAAGCATATGCCGGTCAGGAATACACCGAATTACAGCTAATGCAGCTTCAGTTTCTTCAGCAATATTTGTAAGGGTGTTGCAATGAAGGATAAAATTATCGACAATACGTATGTCTTTTAACTGCAAATGTGGTATGATAAACTTATAACAGCAAGGAGGAAAAACGCATGGAATTGACCAAGACCTCCCGCATTCTTTCCGTCTTTCATCTATTCCGGTATTGCAGTGAAGTTTCTTTTAGGGAAATCACCGATTTACTGCCGGTCAGCGAAAAGACCGTTTCCCGGGATATTTTGCTGCTCAAGCAGGCGGGAGTTCTACACATCCGTTACTCCCAAAAGAGAAAGGCGTTCGTTTTAATTGATGCGCAGTTTCGTGCACCTCAGTTTCCACAAAACAGGACGCGCAAATTGTACCTTGAAAAAATCATACGATTATGCACATTAATGGTAGAGATGGACGGAGAAAATCCCGTAAGCTGGTATAGGGAGCATTATCCGGCATTATCAGACCGCACACGGCAGCGAGATTTTGCCGAGCTTTTTAAAATCGGCTACCGCGTCCGCTATGAGCCGGCAGACCCGTGGGGTGAGCCCGGACATTACAGCTACGAAATTCCGGACACCTATGGATTGGAAACCTTTACAAGGAGTTAGTATGGATTATAAAAAAGAGTGTTGTATTTACACACTAAGCGAAAAAATTGTTGGAGGGTTTATTTCTGGCAGCCACGTTTACCCGAAATCCAGTCTTGATTTACATTATGATTTTTATGGTATCTATTTGCTGCCAATAGAATCCGACCGGAAATGGGGCTTGATGGATGGAGAAACCAATAAGATTGTGGTTCCTCTGCAATTTGACTATACGGAAACGCTGTTTGATCCAGCAGGCCATGCTGTGAAAAATGGTTTGCACGGATATATCAATGCACAGGGGGAGACGGTTGTTCCGTTTGAGTACGAGGATGCCAAGAGTGAACCTTCTTCCAACGGATTTTTTGCAGTCAAGCGTGGTAAATGGGGGGTAATCAATGGGAAAAATGAGCCGATCCTCCCCTTTGTTTACGATAGAATTGATCTGGATGGCTGCTTTGACCTCACCGCAGGCTGGTTTACGTTTTATGGGGGAATCAGCGCCATACGGGATAGGCAAGTGGTTCTGTTTGATCGGTATGGTGAGATATTGGAGGATCATCTGACAGCCCACCCGCGAAGCTATACCACTCGCCCGCAAACCTATGGGGATTATATGATACTGCAACGTAAGCGAAAATTCGGTGTAGCAAGCCGGGATGGGCGGCTCATTACCAACGTTACCATGCTCAAACGCGAAGCCGTGCATTTAATTCAAAAATTAGAGGGAGCTTGCTGATGAAAGAGTTAGCCTACCTTTCCACAAGGTTGTTGTGTAGTTATGAGGAAAAGACCGAATGCTTGCAAACTATGAGCAAGCTCAGTCGTTTTCTTACGGTGGCGCGGGCAGACGGTTTTTTAGCGCTGGAGCCTTTTCTGGAGCGGGAAACAGACCCGCTGATCAAAGCCTGTCTGCTTGATATTCTGGATGGACTGGACGGCGCAGAACTGGAACAGCGCTTTGAAGGCTATCTGGCGACAGGCGATTACCACGGCAAGGATTTTTTACAGGCAATCATCGTGTTAAAGGGATTTTTGCTTCTGCAAGCCTGCCAGACATCGGAACCATTCTGGAAAGAGCTGCATGGTTATTTTGGTGCGGATTTTGCATTGGCATACCGGGAAGCATCCCGGTTGGCTCAAGCAAAGGAACATTACAGTAAATCCAGTTAAGAATTTATGCGAATGAAGTACAGTCAATAAGAAAGGGTGAAGCGAATGTATATCAAAATCCACCGGGGAACCGCACAAATAGGAGGCAATCTGATTGAAATCGGGACAAGTCAGACTCGCATTCTTTTTGACGCAGGTGCCAATTTGCCGTCCCTCGATGAAAAGGAGGCAAGTGACCCAATCGATATAGAAGGGCTTACTTGTGGAACCCCTGCATTTGACTGGGTTTTCATCAGTCATCATCATAACGACCACTGCGGGCTGGTGGAACGGATTCTGCCGGATATTCCAATTTTTTCCGGGGCAGAAACACATCGCATTTTAGATGTCATTGCTGATTTCACTAACAGCCCCCGTCCTAATATTAATTTTCATTTCACAAACTGTCAGCCGATCCAACTATACGATATGCGTGTAACCCCAGTCGGTGTCGATCATTCCGCAGTGGACGCTTATATGTTCCTGATTCAGGCAGACGGGAAAAATATCCTCTACACCGGGGACTACCGAGCGGTGGAGAACATTCCAGTGGAAATCCGACGACTGCTTGGCTTGGCAGGGAAATTGGATGTTCTCATCAGTGAAGGAACCAATATTCGCGCAGAAAAGCGGGGTGAAAACGCCCTGCAAGACGAATATGAGGTGGAACAGTGGGCTTATGCTTTGATGAAGAAATACGACGGCACAGTGTTCGTCCTCTGCTCCTCTACAAATGAAGAAAGAATCCGCGCCATGCATCGAGCTGCCAAAGCTGCCGGCAGAACGGTGTGTGAGGATTTGTTTTTAACGGCGGTTCGTGCGCCGCGTGAGGAAAACGCCCTACGCTTTGTGGGGAACTATACCAGCAAAGGAAAAACACCGCGTACATATCCCTATTTTCAGCGCTATTTTGAACGACGCGAGCTTCTGAGCGCAGGAAGTCTGGCGAAGATTCCGGAGGAAAAGGTGATTTTTGTGCGAACCTCCATGCTGCCGTTCTTGAAAAAGTATCTGGGCAGCCGCCCCGTTTCTGAAAAAAATCTGCTGATTTACTCCATGTGGCAGGGCTATTGGCAGACATCAGCTGTACAGAAGCTTCTGACTTTTTGCGAAGATAGAAAGATGAATGTAGTTAGCCTGCATTGCAGCGGACACGCCTATCGCCACACGATTCAGGAATTAATTCGTTGGCTGGAACCGAAAGCACTCATCCCCATCCACTGTGACGCTGACGATCGTTCCCAGTTCGAATCGCTTCATCCAAACTGCCTGATGCTGCACGACGGCGAAAGATGGGAGGTGTAAAGATGCTGGAAGGTTGGCTTGCAATTTTATCCGTGATTGGTGTCGTGTCGTTTGGTGTGTATTACAATTCATGGTTACAGCGTACCCACGGATGTTCCGCGCTCACCTTTTGGAGGGTGATCGGCGGTATTGCAGATTTATTTTTGTGGCTGACTGTGCTTGATGCCGACAGCGCAGTACATGGGATTATTTTGTTTTTGATTGCGGGAGGCATTTTTCTTCTGCTATTCTTGGTGAACTACCGGGATTCCAAAAGCGTGCTGCATGGTTTTTTGATGACGCTGTGGCTGATCTTAATCGGCGGAGCAATTACATGGTTTTTAAGCGCGTTGAGCAATCGGAGTAAAAAACACTGAGCAGGGACGGAAAAACCTGTCCATCGGAAAGAAAGATCGCAGAAAGTGAAGCGGAAAAGCTGGCGGAGTATTTGCGCCGAAATGCAGTGAAATCCGTCGCGGTCTGTGTCCATTGCTGCGAAAATGAAACGCTGGATGAGGTAGCCGTGATGCTTTCTCCTTTTTCTTCTCTGCCAGACTTTTCATGGGATGCTGTGCGGCATGACCAAACAGCCGGAATAAGCAGTTATATGGTTGTCCGATATGCTTTAGGGAAAGGGGAAAACAAAAATGAGTCTTGATATTTATAGCTGGATTCCATCTTCGGAGGTGGCAGAATATTTTCGTCAAAACCGGGTGTTTACCGTGACGGAAAAATATCAGCTGATTCACGATGCGCCACGCCCTTTGGAAGAAAAGCTGGAAACGCTTCTGAAATTGGAAGCAGAAGAGTCCGAAGAACGGGAAAAAGAATTTATGAATCGGGTGATAGAGGTTTATCGGTTGGCATTACGGTTGATGGAGGAGCAGCCATCCGGCAGCTTTTTCCTCGTAAAAGCTTTTTCTAATACGGACAAACTGGTTGGCGCGATTCCCTATGCCACCTTTACACAGGTGTTAGAGCAAGCCGCGAACGACAAAACAGCGTCCTCTTATCTGGCAGAATTGTGGCAGGAAACGACCCATGGAGGCCTTACAAATCCGATTGAATATCATTTGCTCCCATTGAACGGACAACTTAGGGCAACCGATTTTTGGATCGACAACGATATGCTGCCATTTAATCCGCTGTCGGAAACAGGGGATGTATCCGCTCCAAATACGGACGATTTGTTTGACTCCAAACTGTACTTGCGCTGCCTGCTTCCGTTTGAAAACGGTGATTTGGTTTGTCTGGAAGTGGACGGCGTTTCCCGGCATGGTTTCTTTTATCAGGAACTCGACGGCAACGGAACGTTATATGCTTATCTGGGTTATCTTCATAATGGGTACTTAGATACGTTGGAATTGGGGGAAAACTCCGTTATGACGTTAAACTGGACCCGGCTGAATGCCTTTCATGGCGAACTGCCGCCGGAGGAGGGCATCCTGCGTGAAATCGGAGATTTGATGAAGCGATTAGGACAGCAAGACCCCCTGTCGGTCGAAAAGCTGTTTTTTGACACGCTTTTTAACCCCATATCCAGATTGAAAGGCGAAGCAAGACTTTCTCCTTATCACGTAACGCCTCTAACTTTAGCGGAATTGCTGAAAGAAGCACACTGCGTGGAATATCAAAAGCATCTGGAATCACATTAACTGAAGAGCAAGGAGCTTATTATGAATGTTAATAAAGAATTGCGGAACACTCCGCAAGCAACTGTGCCAGAATCAATATCACAAGCGGGAACCGCTACCGCATCATCAAAAGCAGATACTCCAAAGGGAAAATCGAAGAAAGAAATCGTTGCAGTTCTGGTTTTTATCGGAATTTTATGTTACTCGGCAACGGTTCTTGGCATGAAAGGAATTGCGTTTGTCGCTGGTTTCGCTGCCTGTGGCTGGCTGATTTTCCGTACTGTAAAAGGAAAAGCCAAGGCAGTACCCGCTGTTGTTACGATTATTCTTCTTACAATTGCCTTTGCTGCTCCCGGCGCAAGCACGGGAAACATTACACAAAAGCAGTTGCTTGACAATTTATCCGATGTCATGCAGCCGGTTGGATATCAACTGGTTCCTACGGATAATATGTCGGATAATTCATATTTGATTTATGTCAAAGACAGTCCGAATGCCACACCGCGGCCAAATGGTATTCAATGCAAAATTGTTGAAGAAAGTGGTCACGTCAAATCTATTCTTTTAATTTCTGCAAGCGGTTCAAAGGGAATTCCTATGAGTGCAATGAAGTTTGTAAGTGCTTTAAATCCAAAATGGTCATCTGATAAAGTGACAGCAGTTATGACCAAGAGCTTAAAAGGAGAAACTGTTCAGGAAAATGGAATTATATACACCTTTGAAGATTATGGAGCATCTTCACAATTTTTAATAAAGCTAAAATAAAGCAACTTATTATAAGGGAGGATGCACTTGTTGTGAGTATCTGCCTAGAAAACAAACGGATAGATAACTGCTTTTTTTATGAGGAAAGGTCGACAGTAAACTGCTGTCGGCCTTTAAAAATATTTACTTACGGTTCACTATAAAATAACAGACGTGCTATCTTTTTGGGGCACTAAACTATTTGACGCTTAAGTCCGGAAAAGGTATTATATTTCCAGTTTTGAATACCCCGCGCATGTCTAAAAGTCGTTCAATTTCTTCTGGATTTAAACTAAGTTCTTGCGAATAGGCTAGTTCTTCAATAAATGTCTGGGGAGTGAATACTTTTTCAGTAAATAACATGTGTATAGCAGTTTTTAAAAGAGCTGGTGAGGCTGTCAAGAGAGTATCATCTAAAGGCTCAGATTTTCGATAACCGCGTTTTTGCAATGTTATCATCCCCCCCTGATAGTCTTGCATTGAAATAATGCCCAAATGATACGATCGTCTAAACATCGCGGCAATTGACGTTTTCCATTTCCGTTTTAACTGTGTATATGCCGGTATTGTAGGCGGTACTCTTTTGGCATCTTGTGAAAAAGATGACTCAGGAAGTAAAAAGGCCGCAGCAAATTGATGGGCTTCATCTTCACGTTCCCGGAATTCATCTTTATCAAGATCTTCAATATTTTCCTGCCAATCATGCAGACAAATATGGCCTAATTCATGGGCAATATCAAAATGAAGGCGCGCTGCGGAAGTTTTGTTATTGGAATATCCGATAACAAATCGACTTTCATATTCACCATCTTCATTTTTTATTTGCACTAGTTGACTAAATGCATCAACATCATCAGTTGTTGTATCAAAAGCCGTCACCAGTATTCCGTGATTTTCCACTAGATTAATAATATTTTCAACGGGACGATCCCCTAACCCCCACTGATTACGCAAAATGGTTGCTGCAGTTTCAGGCGATGTTCCCAAGGGAATAAGGGGAATTTGGCACGGTTTAAAATTAATATACTCGCTCAAAAAGGAATAGATTTGGGCCACAAATTCCATTTTTTGAATTTGCTCTGCACGATATTTCTTATTGGTCGTAAGTAATGCTCTGAAATACGTAGAACCAATATCTATTTCTTTATCTTTTTGAAAAAAGAATGCCGTAGGAAACCCCAGCACATTAGACAAATTTTCCATCATATCATTATCCAAAGGTTTTGTTCCCTTGTTTTCATACATTGATACCGTTTGCCTTGAACATGCCAATTTATCAGCTAGCTCTGCCACTGTCCAGCCACGATATATTCTTGCTTTTTTTAAGCGTTCCCCATTAAATCCATCATTTATACTCATTGTGTACATCCTCCAAAACGAAAGTTATTCTTTGCCAGGACCTTTGTCTTTCTCAGGAGGCTGGTCTTCCTGCTGAAGCTTTCGTTCCAGTGCTTTAGGCTTCAATGTTAAACCGCGAGAAGGATTATTACTTGGTGCAGTAACATCTGATACTTTTTCCACAATAATGGTTTCTTTGACAGGAATATATTGTGACCAGTCGGATTCCTCAACAATATCTAAGTTTGGGTCGACTATGATAGCCTTAACTCTGCGCAGTTCATACAAAGAATCACAATCGAAAAGTATCAGCATATAGTGCCCAATAGGATATCCTTCGCCCTGAAAATCTCCAATTAATGTTTTGATACGCTCCGCTAACTCCATTTCGTCATATGAATACATGCTGTACATAGTTGTTTGGGAGATACTTGCAACCAAGTCTTTGTTTAAATGCTGAATTAGCATATTGATGTAGGTCATTTTACCGTGCTTTCGAATTTCTGCCTGCACATCGCTAAATCGTTTCTCCCGCATAAAGGTAAATAATAATCCGTTTCGCTTATAATAAGCAATTAATAGCTTCCAGAAGCCTCTCTTTTTGATGGACGACATGCAATCTGGAGAACTAAGTGCTTGGCAGATTTCTGTGTTCAATGCATCCCAAAACTCCCCAGATTCACCATTATTGGTAACATATCTGTTTTGAGCTGCTTTGGCTTTCATTCTTTCACTGGCGGTATAAACAGCTGAAACAATATCATTGGCTAAAGGCTGAGGAATGTTGATTAATGGTATCCTACTAGGCGCAGCTTGTATCATTATTAACCCTCCCATAACATTTTACGATTCCATGTTAAAGATTATATGCTTTTATTAGAAAAGTGTCAATAGTAATGAGGGAATATTTGTTTATGAGATGGAATAGTCGTTAATCATACATGGGCCGAATATGAAGAACTGTTATTGAAACTTACTGCTTTTTACATGTTGTCTCGTCTAATCTTGCTGTGCCAATATCTAAAGGCAAAGGCGGCAGTTCATCTCGAACCGCCGCCCTGTATATATCATTTAGCTTCTTTCGTATCCTCTTGTGCCTGCCGCTGTTTCCACGCGGCAAACTCCCGCTGGCCTTCTTCGCTTTCAAAGAATTGGCGGATTTTCGGCAGGAGCAACCTTGCAAGACTATCAATCTCCTGCTGAGGGATTTCTATCCCGATGTCGTCTTTTGCCATTTGCCCTCCTAGGTCTTAGGCAAATGCCACGGCATCCTGTGAAGCTGACTATTCAATTTTTATGGGCATTTTTACCCTTTAGTACAATTATTGTAGCGCTCACGAAATGACTTGTCAAGCTGCAAAACTTAACCGTATCCAGTTTCACCAATTACGGTAACACGGCTGGTTAAGGCAGGAATAGAGTTGTGAAACAACGCATGATTATCTCTTTCAGGTAAGGCCTGAAGCGTGCTTAAACCCTTCTGTATTCTGTTAAAAAGTGCATAGAACCCCAGAAAGGGCTTTGGGGGTAACAATTTATGACGATACCAGAACCCCTATATCTGAAAATAATCACTATGGAACCCCAAATGGGTGACATTAAAAATAATGTCCGAATCCTTGCTGAATGTCGTTGCCGCCAAGGGCGGCAAGCGGTCTGGAGGGAGTTTCGGAACTCCCTTATTCCTGCCTTAACTTCGTTAAGTTCTCCTTGCTGCCTTCGGCGCAAGGGAAGAGCGAAGGGCCGTTGCATCTACTCTGTACCGTTTCCATGTTCACCACGTACAATTTCTCCAACGGTTGTACGGCTAATGACGATTCCAAGCTCCTCAAAAATAGCTTTTGAGATTTTTTGCTGAGATAAACCTTCCTGCCGCAACTCCAAAACTCGCAAAACGACTTGATTGGTTGCCTTTCTCCTGCGTCCAGCACCGCGCTCATTATGTTTTTTTGATTGACGATTATTAATTTTCGCTAATTCCTGCGCGTGTTTTTCTTCAAGCAAAGCAAGCGCCTTTTCATGCTCCTGTATGGTAATGCGCTCTTTTAACTGTTCTCTCATGAGATCGATTTTCTTATTGAGCTTTTTGGTATATTCCATTTCTCGGTCAAGAGCATCTTGAAGTTGTTCTACTGTTTTCTTCATGGCAATCTCCCTATGCTTGACGATATTTAATTATCGTCAATTCAATCGGCGGAATACTTCGTTTGTAAGGGCATTTAGACAACGTTCTAACACTCCGTCGATATTTAAGAAGTTCCAGTATTCTGAAACCTGTTCAGAAAAATTCATATAAATATAATTTTCAAGCAGCCAATCCATAAACCGAAATTGTCTGTTTTCAAAATGCAGGATAGCTTGCTCCACACAGAGATATTTATACTGCTTCCCGTTCGGACTATCTTCAAAAAACACCTTATGTACAGACCCAACAACGTTATAGCGCATCTGATAATCGTCAACCACCTTATCCAAGCTTCTCACTTCAGAGTAGGTATAGTCAAGCAAAATATCTTCAACAGCCTTTTTGTAATGCTGGTATCGTTCATCAGGAATTAAGGGTAGCACTGTGTCTTGCTGAAAAATCCAGCCGCTTGCTTTCATATGGTTTTCGACATCATTACAAAACTTAGAAGGTTCCCCACTTTTCCATACCAACACCTCCACCATGCTATTGTAAATATTATAGCAATGTTTTTACCTTTTCACAATTATAGATGATAATAGCCCGCACCAAGTTTGGTACGGGCCATTATCATTTGTAAATCAAATCGTGCAGTACACATTCGTCGGCAATATCCTGCGCCAGTGTAAACGCCTGTATTCTTGCTAGCGTATCCTCAAGGGGTGGGGGATTTTGCCCCAAATACTGCCCCCGAATGCGCTCCGCCATGTCAAAAGCTGATTTCTCCATATCGGCACAGTGCCGTGCCAACTTGCCTGAAAACAGCAGTTGCCGATACATTTCCGGCTTTTGTTCATGCAAATATTTCAGCCGTAGATTGCCATATTTACCAAGGTCGCTATAAAGTTCCTCATCACCCAAAGCAATGTTGGGATACAGCAGACCGTCTATTTCTATGTAATCCAGTTCAATCATCTTTTCCCACCTCCAAAACCTCCAGCATCAATTGTGCACCTAACCTGAATCCGTCTGAAAATGCCTGCTCCATATGATAAGCGGTAACGTCCGACTCCTTGGAAAGATACTCGTCCAGTTCCTCTTTCATAGACTGGGATAACTTTTCTTCAAAGGCATCATGTGCTTGTACCGCCGAATTTTTCGCCGTATAAAATTCTGCGATGCATACCTTGGAACGCTCTGCCGGACATAATTCTCCGCTATAAATTTGTTTTATGACACTCTGCATCTTTGCCACCTCATGCTTACTATGGTAGCCAAAAATGGAGTGCGCGTCCAGACAGAATCCCGGACAAAGTTTTAACGCTTTAAAGTGCGATTTCCGGTAAAGGCCAACAAAAACAAACCGAATCATTATAAGAATCTATACTAAATCTAAATATGAGTTGATTTTGTATTTTATATGGGTTAATATAAGAATAGAAGAAAGTGAGGGATATGCATGAAAGAGGTTGCGGAAAGAATCAAATTGCTGCGGGAGAGCGTGAATTTATCGCAGGCCAAGCTTGCAGTATTGGCCGGTGCTACTCAATCCAGTATTAACCGATATGAAAACGACCAGTCTGCTCCGCCTTTGCCTCTGCTTGTCTGGTATGCGGATTATTTTGACGTATCTCTAGATTATATTTTCGGCAGAACGGACAAGCCTGAGGGCAAGTTATACTCCTATAAACCGAAGTTTTCCGAGGAGAATGAGCAGTTACGGCAGTTTATTGAAATGTGCTTTGACCCAAAATCTCCTATGAATGATAAGTTAAAACAGGCTTTAATGGAGATGGTATCGAAGGGCGGTGACAATGCATGAACGGCGTAATTTATGCCCGATATTCTTCTGATAATCAGCGGGAAGAAAGCATTGAAGGACAGTTGCGGGAATGTATGGCGTTTGCTGAAAGTAAAGGTATTAACATTTTAAGCAGCTATATCGACCGTGCACTGTCAGCCAAAACGGATAACCGCCCTCAATTTCAGCAGATGATTAAAGACAGCGGTAAGGGCATGTTTGAAACCATCATTGTATGGAAACTGGATCGCTTTGCCCGTAACCGTTACGATTCGGCACATTACAAAGCTATGCTCCGCAAAAATGGCGTTACCGTGGTGTCTGCTACAGAGAATATCTCCCGCGGTTCTGAGGGTATTTTGCTGGAATCCATGTTAGAGGGAATGGCGGAATACTACTCCGCTGAGCTTTCGGAGAAGGTTATCAGAGGATTAACCGATAATGCTCTCAAATGCCGCTACAACGGCGGTACGCTACCAATTGGTTATGTTGTAGACAAGGAACAGCAGTTCCAAATCGACCCGGTTACAGCTCCCGTGGTGCTAGAGGTGTTTTCGGCTTACAGTGAGGGCGCGACCATGCAACAGCTTGTCAATATGCTTAACGAGCAAGGTATTCGCACGGTCAGAGGTACAAAAATCACACTGAACATCATGGCTCATATGCTGAAAAATCGTCGCTATATCGGAGAATACAGCTATCGTGATGTGGTAGTACCGGATGGCATACCTGCTATTATCCCAAACCAGTTGTTTGACCGAGTGCAGGAACGGATGCGCAAAAACAAGAAAGCCCCTGCCCGGCATAAGGCAGAGTACGATTACATACTGACCACAAAGCTTCACTGTGGAAAGTGCGGGCGATACATGGTAGGCGAAAGCGGAACCAGTCATACAGGAAATGTCCACCGCTATTATCGCTGTCATAATACGAAGAAAAAGAAGCTGTGTGACAAAAAGGCGGTAAAGAAGGATTGGATTGAAAATCTGGTCATTCAGCAGACCATGCGAGTGGTCATGGATGACGGAGTTATAAACAAAATTGCTGACACTGTATTTATGATGCAAGGCAAAGAAAGTGACACTATCCCTATGCTGAAAAAACAGCTTGCCGAAACGCAGAAAGGCATCGAAAATATGCTCAATGCGATACAGTCCGGTATCTTTAATGAGTCTACCAAAAAACGACTTGACGAATTGGAGGAACGTAAAAATCAGTTAGAAGTCAGTATTTTGCAAGAAGAATTGCAGCATCCAGTTCTCACAAAGGAGCAGATATTATTCTGGCTACAAAAATTCCGCACAACCGATATTTCGGATAAAGCGGAGCGCCAACGGTTGATTGACAGCTTTGTAAATGCAATTTATTTGTATGACGATAAAATCGTATTGGTTTGGAATTACAAGGATGGCACAAAAACAGTTACGCTCAAGGACCTTGAGGGTTCGGATTTATCATTAAACACTGCACCAAAAAAGAACCCGGTTTACAGAGCCGGGTTCTTTTTTTGCGCCCGCGTATAAAACCTGCCGTATTATTATGCGGCAGGTGATTTTATATAAAATTTTATAAAAGTTGCACTCCAGAGGGCAATTTTTAGATATTAACCCCGTTAAATGAAAGGATGTCAGTCCTTATCATAGAAAGGGGTATTGTGTAATGACTGAGGAAAATTATAAGTAGCGTACCAGTCCGTTTTTACTACGCAACCAGTTTGTGGGGAAAGGTAAATTGCAAATTCCTATTATTCCAAAATTCAAGGTGCAATCGGATGATTTTAATAATCTGCTCTTAATTGGATTTGACAAAACAAACATTGAAAACACAAATCATCTGAACCGTATGGTGCATTTCTTTTTGTACGACTACAAGTTTGATCGGGTTTGGAAAAATCCTGATGCCGACTTAGAAAAGTTAAAGCGCTATTGCGCAGTACTTTCCCCCGACTTCAGCATGTATACGGAAATGGCTCCGGCCATGCAACTTTATAACACATTCCGCAACCGCTGGTGCGGTGCATATTATGCTTCCAAAGGGATTCGCGTTGTTCCGACTGTCAGTTGGGGAAATGAAAACACGTTTGAATTCTGCTTCGATGGAATTGAAAAAGGCTCTACAGTTGCGGTATCCACCTATATGGTATCAGAAACATGACAACCGGCAAGATCAGAAAGAGTTTTTCCTCAAGGGTTACAACGAAATGCTTCGTCGAATTGAACCGGAGAAAATTATCTGCTACAATGAACCATTCCCGGAGATGCAGGGCGATATCGTGTTTGTCGATTACGAACTAAGCTCGTGGAAGTATATGAACGACAACCCATATGCTCCCTCTAAATACGCGAAATACATCTGTGGGGAAGAACCACTGCCGGTTGGTAGTAATCTCATTATTAAAGGCGGATATGTTGTAAATGAAAATAATGAAGATTATAATAACATTATTCAGACTGGAATGGGAAGTGCTTATGGTGGAAAATGGAAACCTAAGAAGCCGGAAGATGAGCGATTTTTAGGAGAACCGGGAGAAATTAAAACAACTTATAAAAATGGATATCGCATAGATACAAAAATTGGTGAGGATGGCAGGGCAGTAAAAGAACGGCACTACACAGATAAACCTAATCCAAAATATCATACAGATCCTCATGATCATGATATAAAATGGGATGAAAATCGTGGGAATCCATTGCCCGGCCCTCCGATTAATTATCCTAATGGAGCACCTGAGTTTAAGAGTTTTAGGGAGATGAATGTTTTGAACAGAATTGTGCAGGCGAGTAGTCTGGATGATAATAAATTTAAGACAATAAGTGAATTTAAATGGTGCATAAATGATGGCGGTGAGGTTACTTTTATATGGGGAGGCAAAGAATATGGTGTTTTTAAACACAACGATAATAAGTTTATCATATCTGAAATAAATAATGACAGTTCAGAAAAATGCTACAATACCGCCGATGATGTACTGGAATACATGGTAGGCAAAGATAGATTGCGGGATGTCATTACCCAAGTTACAGTGACAGACCGGACGATTTAAATTGGTTAATAATTTGCTATGTGTTGGATTTTACTCCAGTTAAGCCTGCATCTAAATTGAGCAAATGACACAGCAAAAGCAGGCTGAAACAGATGCAAATCGTAGCTGTTTCAGCCTGCTTTTATATATTCTTACTAATGCAAGCATTGATGTCCACTGCGTACCTGCTGCATGGTGCAGGCGTGCGCAGGCCAGCATTAAGGCCGAGTTCCCGTCGGAAAATCAGCCAACCATGCGGGTGCGCCTGCGAATTTCTCTGTTCAGCTGTTTTACCCGGATGCTGCTGTGGACTTTTTGCCTCCATCAGTGTATCATAGTTCTATTAAGACAAATGAACAGGAGTATATCACAATGCCACACGACGAACACTGCGGCTGCGGCCATGAGCACCCCCGCCAGGCGGACGCCCACGCCGCGCCGGTCGAGGTAACAAAAAGCCAAAAGGATTTTCTTCATCAACTCAGCCACAGCCATTACCTGCCTGTGGCCCGGTTCACCGTCAGGGATGACCGGGAGGAGGATTTTGTCTCCACCGCTCTGGCGCCGGTTTTCTTGCGCTCGGCGGATGACGACATGAAAACGGTCAAGGAGGCGGGTGCCTTCCTGCAAACGCTGGAAGATTTGGGCCTTATCACTCTGGATTACGACATCCCTCTGAACGGGTACGGTTATGAGGAGTACAGGACAAGCGCACTCTACGAGTATTTCTGCGCAACAGTAGCGGAGGGAGCCGCCAGACCCAGCTTTTTAGGCAACACCCCTGTGCTGGAGTTGGGCAGCATCGCCCTGACTGAGACGGGTGAGCAGATTGCAGCCGCTCACTGCGGCCGCAGCCACGACCACCACCACGGGTAGAGAGATCGGAAGGCCATAATCAGTGAAAATGAAAAAGCAGAAGCGCGTCCGCAGAGAGAAAAAACCTGTGGCCGCGCTTCTTGTTTTGATGGCAGAGCGAATCCGATTTTTCTCTCCCGCTCAGGATCCTCTGACCAAGTAGCCGTTGCAGGGCAGTGTTCTATGCCGGCAGAGTCAAATACAAAACAAAAACGTACCGCGTTTTAAAAATCGGAAAATAAGAAAGGCCGAAGCAAAGCACGTTTGAATTACAGCATCTCCAGTGGATTATGCAAATGAGTTTGTGTCCTTCCCCCACCGAGGGTGGGGGAAGGACACATCTCGTCCCGCAAATTAAAACGGAATTACCGTAGCGTTTGCTTCGGCTTTTTGTTGGTATGGAATTTTCTTTCAGAATCTTGGTTGATTTTTATCATTTATCCATAGAGATTGATTCGATGGTTATAAATCTCCTATCGCATTTACTTTGCAAGGCGATTCTGTTATAGTTTAAGCACAAATAAAGTCGATTGCAAACGGCTGGGTGCAAATGTAAATGCGTAATTGTTTTGAAGGGAGTCGTAATGAATTTGGAAATCAGAAAAGTTTGGGCTGTATATTTCAGCCCGGTTGGGAACACGGAAAAAGCGGTTGTCTCTCTTGCGGGGGCCATTGGAGCAAAACTTGGTGTGCCGGTTGAAAAACTCGACTATACCCTTCCCGCGCAAAGAGAAGGCGTAAACTCCTTTCAGAAAACCGATCTGGTGATATGGGGAACACCTGTCTACGCAGGCAGAGTTCCAAACAAACTGCTGCCTTATGTACAGGAACATTCTATCGGGAACGATGCGTTCGCCGTCCCGATTGCCATATTTGGCAACCGCAGCTTTGATGACGCGCTGATTGAGTTGCGTAATATTTTAGAAGCAAACGGATTTCATACCATTGCGGGGGCTGGCTTGGTCGCTCAACACGCTTTTTCAACAGTTTTGGCGGCGGGCCGGCCGGATCAGGCCGATATGGAGAAAATAGAAAATTTTTCAAAGGAAATCGTCGCGAAGATCAGCACGCTCAAGGCTTATCCTGAGCCCGTCGGCGTAACCGGCGCCAATCCCCCACAAGTGTATTATACCCCCAAAGGTCTGGACGGAAATCCCGCGGTTTTTTTGAAAGCCAAACCAAAAACCGATATGGAAAAGTGCACTCACTGCGGTGTTTGCATCCGCCGATGTCCGATGGGGTCTATCAATCCGAATGACCCTTCCGACATAATCGGGATCTGCATTAAGTGTCATGCTTGCGTAAAACGATGTGAGCAAAATGCAAAATATTTTGATGACGAGCAGCTCCTATCCCATAAGCGGATGCTGGAAAGAGATTTTACCCGCCGGGCGGAGCCTGAATTTTTTCTATAAATCTGTGGGTGCTTCTCTGCCGGGCCGCGTCGGAAACCGAAGTCAGCAGCCGTTTCCCCCTAAAGCACCATGAGGCTGGTGCTAAAAGAATCTGCGATAGCAAATTGACCAAAGCAATAACCTCAAACACAAGGAAATGCGCCTTGGAACGACTCATACAGGTCAGACCAAGACGCATTATTGTGTATATTTTTTGGATAGGCTATTTTGTAACAGCTCCTTTTTCTTGTTCTAAGAGCATCTAATTTCGCAACTGTTATCAGAATCGGCACATTGCTGGCTCTGGGCTGTGTTTTTTGCTGCCCTGCGTCGCCTTTTGGAGGATTTTTTCAGGGCATTTTGTCGTCGTGCACTGCCGCTTTTTCCAAATATATCGGCCTTACTGGAGCCTGTCGTTTTTCGCAGCATTTGCCTCATCCCTGATCTCACGCCGCATGCCGCCGAGAGCTTCGATCCGGCGTTCATTTTTGGCTTTCAGATCCCTTTTCATTTTCTCGTCGGATGTTTTCTCTATCATCTCGTCGGCGCGGTGGATATTTTCGATGGTCATGTCCATGTTGTGCCGAATTTTGTCCAAATTATCCGCACGGTTATCCGGATTCGGTTTCATATGGTTTCCCTCCTGAATACAATTCGCTTTTTTCGAAAAAGTACGGATGTTTTCCTCTTCCCGTCGGCGGTCGGCCCCTTTTCTTCCCAGTCTGTCACAAAGGCCCAGCAGAGCAATCTCCCGGATATCCGCATTTTGCTTCATTCCCTGCACGTCAGCAAAGGGCAAGTTCTTTCCCACAAACAGAATCTGCATGTGGTACCGAACCAGCTGGGTCACCCGTTCGATGAATGCCGTGTCCGCCGTAAAAAAGCGGAGGAACTCCTCTGTGAGCTTTGCTCCCACTTTATCGTGGTCATAGGATGTGATTTTACCTTTTCTGCGCGCGGTGGTAGAGGGCTTGCCGATGTCGTGCAGCAGCGCCGCCCACATAAAAGCGCGGGGATCGCTGCTTTCTTCTTTGACCTTTGCGGCCTCGTCCACCACCAGCAGAGTATGATTCCACGCGCTGCCCTCCGGGTGGTGCAGAGGGGACTGCGGTGTGCTCTGCAGCTGCTTCAGCAGATGAAACGGATACTCCCTGAGAGCGGGGGAATCGGTCTGAGAGGATAAGAAGCGGGACGGCGTTTCATCCGAAAGCAGATGCCGCTCCATTTCTTCAAAAAATGCGCTGCCTTTTGCCAAATCATCACCCCGGATGTAGTATTTGTTTTCAATTCGGAATAATGCGCCGCCCACAGCGAATTCTATGGGAGAGGTGATATCATGGCGAAAGACAGTCAAATCGACCCAAAAGAAATCCGTGAGCAAAAAGCGAAGGGCGGCCAGACGATGGCTCAAAGCGCCAATGACGGAGAGGGGCGAAATCA
>OAUF01000445.1_pt1 | contig 31148 bp, 47 predicted proteins | sample 1495111 | NCBI WGS metagenome assembly OAUF01 (sample SAMEA2580002, study PRJEB22360) | human gut metagenome | reverse complement strand
CGGCGGGGCTGGCCCAAGGTACAGGCGGCGCAGCAAACAACGCTCTTTCCCTTGGTGGAGTATTGGCTGCAAATTACGTGCAAAACGCGTCCTCTGCAAATACAAATTTAACAAAAATTAACGGGTGGGAGGGTGGAAATATCCGTTTATCGATATTCGGCAAGGTTGTAATAGTAGGAGCCAACTCCGGAGCTTTAACTGGTACACAAAACACATTTATTGCAATGTTGCCGACGACAGTTAAAGCAAGGATAGGCTGGCTTGATGCAGGAAACGGCATAGTGATTAGAGATTCCAGCGATGATAATTGGGGCATATATAGCACGATGGCTACAATCCCGAGCGGAACATATGCCGTTTTTGTGATGCAATAAGGAGGGCAAAAAATGGAAGAAAAATTGATGGAAGCTAATATACCGGTATCGTGGTGGCCTGATTGCTACGCGGCAGAGGATGGCACTATTTTTACACCTGCATTTGAGGATACTGGAGTTATGTCCAAAACAGGCGAGCAGGTATATCAGGATTGGCTTGCTGTAAAAGATCAGCCGGCTGTGTCTACTCCTGCCCCGCAAGACATAATCAATGCAAACATCATGGCCCGTCTGGCAACATTGGAGGACGTAAGCAATGTTTGATGTAATTAAGCAGTATTACGCATGGGGGCTGTTTACCAAAACTGATCTGCACAATTTTGTTGCAAATACAGGCTGGATCACCGCCGAAGAGTACAAAGAGATCACGGGGGAGGATTACAATGCTTAAAGGTATTGATGTCAGTAACGCCAACGGTCTCATAGATTGGGACAAACTCAAGGGCAATATTGATTTTGCTATCCTGCGCTGCGGCTATGGCAGCGATATGGCAAGTCAAGACGATGAACAATGGGTGCATAACGTTGCTGAGTGCAATCGGCTGGGCATCCCGTGGGGCGCGTATCTGTACAGCTACGCTATGTCCACCGCAGAGGCTGAGAGCGAGGCTGCACATGCCCTACGGTTGCTGAAAGGTCTGAAACCTGCCTACCCGGTCTACATCGATATGGAGGACGCGGACGGCTACAAGACAAAGCGCGGCGGCATCAGCAAACAGATGGCAACTGACATTTGCCGCATCTTCTGCGAGCGCGTCACTGCCGCCGGGTATACTGCTGGGGTATACGCTAACAAGGATTGGGCCGTCAACCGGCTCGATATGGCGCAGCTCGCTGCATGGACGTTCTGGCTGGCACAGTATAACGACAAGGTAACATACACCGGAAAATATGATATGTGGCAGTATTCCAGCAATGGCACGATGCCGGGCATCAGCGGGCGGGTAGACCTCAATTACTGCTATAAGGATTTTGCCGCAGTCGCAGCCCCAGCAATCACCGGCCTGACGCTCGACACCACCAGCAAAGACATGGCGACCGGTGAGCGTTACACGGTGCTGGCAAAGTGCAAAGACAAGCCTGCGGTATCTGTTACCGGGCGCGACGTGATTCGGGCGTCGGAACCACGGCTCGATGCCAAGGGTAGGGGCTGGCTGATTGACGTTGAGAGCTTGCCCCCGGAGCCGGTCGCCCGCCATGCGCATATCAAAGTAACTGCTGACGGCGTAACCCAGCAGTGCAATTTTAATGTATTGTGAGGACATATTGATGGACAAAGTAAAATCGGTTTTTATTGCGGTGTTTACTGCCTTATCCGCTTGGCTGGGTATTTTGGCAATCCCGGTGTATTTGCTGGTTGCGGTCAATATCATTGACTATGGTACCGGGATAGTGGCTGCAAAATATCGGGGGCAGCGGGTCAATAGCTATATCGGATTCAGAGGCATTGCAAAAAAGATTTGTATGTGGTTACTGGTAGGTGTCGGCGCTATCTTTGACATACTGCTCGCTTACGCGGCAGAGCAAGCCGGGATTGTACTTAATTTCGGATACGCGATTGCCTGCCTTGTTGCGATCTGGCTGATCTGCAACGAGCTGATTTCCATTTTGGAGAATATGGTTGACATTGGCGTGAATCTGCCGCCCTTCCTGATGCGATTTGTGAATAACTTGAAAAGCCAGGTTGAAGCGAAAGTGGAATCCGCACTGCCGGAAAAGACGGATAAAACCGAATAGATATGACAAATCCCGCCCTGTGTAAAATGCAGGGCGGGATTTTTTGTTAATGCGCTTTCCTGAAGCTGAGCAAGTATAGAGGACATTTGATGGTATATAAGACATAATACGCTATTTACCCAGGAGATAATCAATCGAAACGTCAAACACATTAGCTATTTTAATTAATGTAGCGATTGATGGTTCAAGTTTTCCTGTTTCATAGTTTGAAATAGCGGTACGACTCAGGTGTAATTCTTTTCCTAACTGGGACTGCGTATATTGGCGTGACAAGCGAAGCTTTTTTAACCTACTAGGAAAGTCCATAATAAACCTCCTACAATGTGCTGGAATCGTGAAAAGCATTTCATTTTTACGATTCTGTGGTAATATATGTTATACAGTAAGGAAAGGAGAAAAAATATGAAATGCGAAATAATTAAGGTCTGTAATCTTTTGTACGGATTAATTTGCAGAGTCTTATTTTTCTTGGTTATCCTTACCGCTTTATTAAATACAATTGGCTGGCTAATGCCGATTGGCTCCTATATTTGGAAATTTATTTGCTTAGGAGTAGCTCTTTTTATAGCAGCAAGATTTTTCAAACCTATTCTTTTGTTTCGGACTTAAGCCAACTATCCAGAGGGATAATGTTGTTTGCGAGAGGCTTTATATCTAGTTCTGCAGAAGTGTTAAATATTTCTTCTGCGTGGCACTGAACCTTAGCCACTTCTTGTTCCAGATCGAATTTAGCTCTTTCCGTTTGAACTTTCAATAATTCAAGCTCTTCTTCTCTTTTATCGTTACCCAGCTTTTTCTCTCTCAGTTCTTCCTCCTTAATTTTCGAATCACATTGCCATTGTACTATTTTTCGAATGATAGTTAAAATTGAAGGTAACTCTATGCCGCCTGGGCCTTTTCCTCCTCCGATCAGCAAGTAAATCATTATTATTGATGCCCAGTGTTGTTGTATGCCATTTATAATTTGAAGAATTATATCTCCCGCAGAATGGACATTCACTTTAGCAACAATTGATGCTTGTCCGCTTTCCATAAGCAACTTTGATGTGTGGTATATAAATCCAGAAAGGGCAATAGAATCTATATCATCTTCTTTTTGAACGCGAAAAGTAATTGTTGTAATATTGTTATAATTATAAATATCAAAGCAAGATGATAAGATCTCCACGCTGTAATCATTAAGGGAGCTTAAACTGTGCCGATTGGATACAAGAGCTTTAAATAGATATGGACTAGCAGTTTCTGTTTCCAACACTTTTATCAATTTAATCTTTCTGCGTTTTACATAAGGGCATTTAATAGTCAATACAGATTGTGCATTATAATCTATCTGCATGTGAATTTCTAGTTCTCGCGCCGGGCCACATTCGATGGATTGATCTTCGTAATACTCTCCGACTGTAGCAAATGCAATTATTCCTTGCCCAACAATCATTACAATGTCATTTTTATTTAGCTCTTCAACAAACCTATGACATTTGTTTAAGGCTAATCCTGGAATCTTTTCTTTGTATTCTTTTTCTAATAAAATTTTTAAATCTTTAGATTTTGCTTGGGATAATTTTTCTTGAGTGATTTCATTCCAACCGATAGCAATATAGCCGTTTTGAATAAACTCGTCAAAGAATACACCTCTTTTAGTACGCAGCATCCAAAAATTAGTATTCTCTGAAATGTCTGGGATTTGAATCGCACTAACTACTTCATCAAGATTCACCAAAAATCGCCACCATTCCAAATAAATTAAAATTAATTGTCATATTTCTTCCATTATATACCATAAAAAGATAATTTCAATATAATTGGATTATTTAGCTGATCGTCTTGTCTCTCAGAACAATTAAGATCACCCCCGCTGAAACAAATCTGCGAGGGTGATCTTTTTATCCCTTTATCCTATTTTCCAACCACTCCACCATCTCACTTCTACCGCCATCATTTAGTTCAAATTCAACAGTTTCCAATATTTCCGTTTTCTCATAACAGTACGGTTCCAACCATATTTCCACGGTCAGCTTATCATCCTCAGGACTTATTTTGTAACGGGTTCCTTTTGCGCTTCCTTTGTAGACACCGCCGTTTTGGAAATACAGCAGTCCCGGTAAATCTAACATATAATCACCCCGGGTGATTATACACCTGTTTGAGAGGGGAGGCAAGCGAATAGCGCCCTCATCTCCCGGCCAGGAATGAAACTGTTGCTACGGGGTTGCTACAAAACAACCCTTAGACCCCCATTATACCTAAATTCTACTTTGACTGGGGGTCAAGAGGCCGTGAGTTCAAGTCTCGCCACTCGGACCAGCTTTAAAACCGCATGAATGCTGATTTTTTCAGTGCTCATGCGGTTTTTTTTTGTTTTCAATAAAGACTCGCAAAGTCAAAAACGGACTGAAAAAGGCATTTTTATGTGGCGAAATGTGGCGGATCGGTGGCGGGGTCAGAATACTCGTTTCCTGCTAGTAGCAAATTCAGCTTGGCGCGAGTGCTGGCGATCATTTGTGGCTTTAGAGCCATGTAAACCTCATGTATCATTTTGATATTAGCATGCCCGACAAGCTGGATTGCGATTTCCTCTGGCACGTCCGCCATGCAGAGCATACAGACGTATTCATGGCGAAATTGATGGGCGCAAACGTCAGCTACCCAGTCTGTTGCGTGATAGGTATACTCTTTCCCCCTGCGAACCCTTTTCTGTTCGCGGATAACAGTGTGTGCCATCCCGTACTTTCGCCAAAAAGCTGTCCACCGTCGGGAATACTGCGAAGCAGTCAGCGGCTTATTTGTACCACTTAGGATATAAGTTTTGGGGGGAAGGCCTCGCAGCGGTTCCAGTGCTTTTTTCAGCATTGACAGCAGCGGCAACTCTCGAACTCCGGCTTCTGTTTTTGTATCGGTGACGTGGGGCCTGTTATTGATATGCTCTACCGCTTTTGTGATTTTAATTAGATTATGATCGAAGTCTATGTCTTGGAGCTGAATCCCGCAAGCCTCCCCCCTACGCTCCCCAGTGCAGAGAAAAACGACTGCCGGTAAAGCGTCCCGGTCCATGTAATGTTTTTTGACAATTTCGACCTGTTCGTCAGTGGGCGGCTGCCGTCGACCTTTTTTCAAACCACGAGGCATTTTTGTTAGCTCTGAAGGATTGTAATCCCCACGCCATATGGGACTGTCGATCCACGTTTGAAATATTGCATTTATGACCGTCTTCTGGTTAGACACTGTTGTTTTGGCCATGCCGGATAAAGACTGAAGAAACTGTGAAATCATATAAGGTTCTATTTCGCGCATTCGCTTTCCAGCAAACCAGTCTTTTGCCCGCTTTATTGCAGGTATGTAAGATTTCTGCGTGCCATTTTTCATTTTGCAGACAGCCTCTTCGTAAGCGTCTGCAACCGTTTCAAACAGCGGCCCGGCATCTTTTTCTTCCTTTTCCAATACAGATTCTTTTAGGGCGGCGTCTCGCTTTTCCCAAACCTCTGCGGGATCGCGCGACGTAAACCATCGACGTTTTCCACTGATTGTTTCGGACAGTTCCCAACGCCCATCCGGTTTTTGGTGCAATCCGTCTGTTATTTTTCTTCTTGGCAATGTACATCCTCCTAAAACCGGGCATAAAAATACCCGGCCTATTGATTTTTGGCCGGGAGGTTGATACAATGTAATAGCATTTATGTGTATCGGTCCCGGCCGATCCGCCGCTCGTTCCCATTGCAGTGGGGTGAGCGGTTTTTTATTTAAAAGCCAACGACGTCTTTCAGCTTTACCGATTTGACGCCTTCTTTCATAGTGTAAGCCTCGAATTTCCAAGTTCCCTTAGCTTCAAGGTTGTTCACGTTTGCAAGCGTAGAGCCTATCTGAGCACCAGAATCATCGTAAAGATTAATCTCAACTTGCAAATATCCGTATTCTTTATCCGTTTTGTTGACTATGCTTCCGGTTACCTTTGCATCAATACCAGAACCGTTTAATGCGAGATCTTTTACTTCGAACTTATCATCCCACTTGTTTCCTGCTACGGAGGCTGTCGTCGACGCTGCTTGAGATGTTCCCGCAGTGACCGCACTGCTGTCGCTTCCTTTGCTTCCTCCTTGTGAAAGCGCTGCGCCCACAATCCCCAGTGCAACAATGACAACGATTGCAGTTAAGCAACCTCTCTTTTTCTTTTTAGGCTGCGCGGCAGGCGCTGCTTGGTTCGGCTGCGTCCCCGGAGCCGGATTTCCGCATTCTGGACAAAATTTCCCCTCAAATTCTGCTCCACACTTTGTGCATTTCATAAAATTCTCCCTTTCTTGACAAAATTTTCCAACATTGTATAATCAGATTAGGAGAGTGGTTCTCAACTTTCCGTCTTCGTCCTTTATGCTATTCGCAGTAGCATAAAGGACTTTTCTTTTATTCACATAGCTTCTAAGCTGTCCAAAGCAACCGTTATAATCTCCGCACAAACTCTCACGTCCGCTTCTGCTCTATGCAACTTTGATGTATCGAAATTCATGCTTTGTGCAATCGTACCTAACTTGTAATTCGGGAGGCCTGAAAACAACTTTTTAGAAACTGAAATAGTATCTACGTAATTGTATTTTACGTTTTGTCCGCATCTTTGCGCGGCGACCTCTAAAAACCCAACGTCGAAATTCACGTTGTGCCCCACTAGAAGGCTGTCACTTATGAAATCTATCAGTTGCGGTATAGCTACGTCTTCAGTCGGGGCGCTTGCAACCATCCGATTAGAAATGTGGTGGACTGCTTGAGCGTCGGTAGGTATTGGTATTTGAGGATTAACCAGGGTAACAAACTTATCTACCTCCCGCCCGTTCATATACCGAATAGCCGCAATCTCCACAATGCGATCAAAAGCTTTATCCAATCCGGTTGTTTCAAAATCCAAGGCCACGTATTCCTCGCGGCAAACTCCGCTCCACTTTTTCGTGAAAATACTCACAATTTTAGATTGCTTCTCATAATTAATACCGGGATCAAGATAAACATTTTCAGGTATTAATACATTTGCAGGCTGACGATTCTGATATGTATCTTTTACGTAAATGCTTGTTTCTTTAGGCTTTTTAATCGCCTTATAAATTAAATAAATCACTACAAACGGGAAAAATACAATGTAACCAACAGCCTTTAAACACCCACCCAAATAAACCCCTCCAAAGATTGACATATTGTTCCAATATGCTACAATATTTTCGGAGAGTGATTCTCGACTTTCCATCCTTGCCCCTTTCACTATTCGCGGTAGTGGGAGGGGCTTTTCTATTGTTCCGTTAAGAATTTTATCTCTTTGAGTCTGTATTCTACTAAATCTTCGCTTACGTTAAGGCAACACGCAGTCTGCTGAATGGTTAAATCTCTATAATCATCAAAATCGGAATCGTGAGGATATAACAAATTCATTGCGAATTGGTTCGCCTGCCGCTCATAAAAGCTGGCTTTGAGGTATGTACGGGTATCAAGGAATATAGCGTTAGTATCTTTGTGCATCAACGAATGCCCGAGTTCATGTGCACAAACAAACTTTTTCACTTGATCGGGTAATTGATTATCAATATATACAATATCGCACCCATCATAGAACTGATAAAAACCTCTTATTCCCGTCAGCGGAACAAATAACACGATATAATCCAGATAATCGCATATTTCATAAGGGTCATTCGTTGAGTACGTTGTAATCAAACTATTCACAATTTCAATTTCATTCATATGCACTAATACCTTCGTTATTTTTTCTTGTTTTTAGTTTTTGCAGCCGCCATACCTAATTCCATGGCGTTCCGAATACTTTGGATTGCCTCCGGAGTTAATGGGTCGCCGTCAAACATTAGTCCTTTTTGATTTTCCATCGTTTCTATAATTTCATCAATTTTGACTTTGATATCGCGCTCATCCTCCTTTGTGAGGGTGGGCGTTTTATTTTGCTCGTTTCCTAGGAGCTGGTCCATGGACACGCCAAAATAGTCGGCTATTTTTTGGGCAGTTGCATCTGTGGGCATACTTCCGTTTTTCCATCGAGTAACCGTAGATTTCTGAACTCCAATTTCAAGCGCAACCGCACTGGGCGATTTATCAATGGAGTTGCATAATTTCACAAAGTTGTCATAGAACACAATTCAACACTCCTAAAATTGTGCATACTCACAAAGTTGCGCAAGTTCACTTATACCCATTGACAGTTGCATAAGTTCACCGTATAATAGCAATTGTAAGTTGCACGTGTTAACAAAGCGGTTACTTCAAAGCAACCACCTGCTTTATATTTTGTATCAGCAATACTTATATTAGCATACTTTGTTAACTTTTTCAACTATTAAATTAAAAAAAAGATTGGAGGTGAATATTTTGCCGGAAAAATGGACAGGCGACGTAGTCGCAAAGATGCACGTCAACCGCATTTCTTATGAAACGCTCGCCGAAAAGCTAGGCTTTACGAAATCTTACGTTTCTATGGTGCTTAATGGGTCAAGACGACCGCCTGGCGCAGAAAAAAAGTTCAGCGCTGCTCTGGATGAAATTCTCAAAGAAAGGAGGCAAAGCCATGCCAATCAGGTTGACCGTTCATAAAACACCAGATGCTAGTGCTGGGCTGAGTGGACATGTCCGCATCAGTCCAGAAGCGGAAGTTGTTATCCGGCAGCTCATGCGTGAAACCGGGTTGTCTGCTCGCAGTATTGTTTCTCAGATTGTCATTCAATCTGCTGAGCAAATAGAGATTTGCGAGATTTAACAGCACTAGATTCTTAACCCAAGTATGCCACCCCTCTGGTGCCTTGAGTCTTAGGCGCACTCGAATTGCTTTATCTCTGCAATTTAGATTACTTTACGAGGATGTAATTTACTGTGTCGCTGTTACCGACCCAGTAAGCCGCAGAAGACAGCTTGAAACCCTTTGCAATTAGAGCGACTACTCTATCTGCATTAGAAGCATAAGCTTTCTGCTTTTTAATTCTATACCTTATACTTATCACCTCCTTTCGGAGGAAACGAGCGCGCCCAAGATTCAAGGCATCAGGTAACCCCAGTATACCACCCCTCCCCTCTATTTCAAGAGAGTGGGAAAGCACAGTCCCATTTATGGGACAGCAAAGCATTGGAAAGGCAGGTGATTATAGTGCCACGCGAAAAAGAGCTCTACCGGGATACGCTTGAGCGGATCCGAGCAAGAGCCGACCAGCTCTTTCCGAACAAGTTGGTGTACAGCCAATGTGAGGCCGCACAGATCGTCGGCGTATCAACTAAAACCCTTTATCGAAAAGGCTTGTGCGGCAAACTGATTACCGCAGAGCAGATCGCGAGGGTATTTGCATGACCGCCGCCTGCACCCATTGCTTCCGGATCTGGAACATCAGCATCAGGACAAGCCCCGCCGGTTATGTCTGCCCGGGTTGTGCGTGGAGGGACAAGCTTATCCATACGGGAGCGATAGTGCCGGCCGTGGCCGGCGAAGAAAAGGAGGGAAGCAATCATGTTTGATGGAGATCCGTTTGACACCGGTACTCCAAAATACCACTCGGCGGCTAGCATTTACGACGCTCTGCAAAATATGGAGACTGGCGAGGAAATCGGCATCTTGGCAGATATGTTCTCGGATGTCAGCTGGGAGGGACAGGATTATTATTACACCGACAATGCCACGAAACTGGTCGAGCGGTGGGAAAAAATTACCGATTACGGCGATAAGCTGTGGCTGATGGACGTAGCCGTTTGGCAGCTTTCCGACGAGGATGCCAATGACTGGATGTATCAAATCTTATGCAACGACGACCTCGCAAAGAGGATAGGGTTTAAGAAAATTTTTGTCGACAACGTGCTCAGCGGCATGAGTAGCCAATACAAGGCCGCCACGGAAGCGTTTGAGGAAGAGCTTCAGGAACTCGACAGATTTGATTTCTACGAAAATTCAAAAGCTCTGGGCGCCGCCCTGTCGTCAATCAATTGGTGCGTTGCCTCGAATCCCTACGGGAAGCTGTGTTCGGCGGTTTACGACAAGCTGAAAGGTTTACGGCTGGACGCGGAAAGGCAGCTCATAGTTGAGAGTCGTGCTATGCTGACCGGATACGATGATTTTATGTTTGGGCTCCGGGCAAATCAAGCACTGTATCAGGAGCAGGAAAAAATGTATCAACGCAAAGTATCGCTTTTGCAGGAAAAATACGAAAATGCAAAGCGGCTGTTGCTGTCTATGGCGCAGGAACAGGGGCTCATGCTCCAGCTTCCGGACGCTCCGTTGCAGCTTGCCGCATCAAACAAGGAGGTGGTGAGCACATGAAATCCACAGGAATGGTCCGGTCGGTTGACCGAATGGGCCGCGTCGTGCTGCCGAAGGAACTCTGCAAAACCATGGAGATAGCGCACGGTACTCCGCTGGAAATCTTTGTGGATGGCGGCAGGATCATCTTGCAGAAGTACCAGCCAGATGCCTACACCACGGACGAGCTGAAAGAGGCCCTGATGGCAGCGGCCAAGGATGCCGGAAAAGATCCGGTGGCATATCTGCAAAAACTGAAAGGAGAGTCATTATGAAATGGTCAGAAGAAAAGGTCAATCAGCTGAAAGAACTGGCGTTTGCCGATGTGCCTAATCCCCAGATCGCAAAGCAGCTTGAAATTGGTGTGTCCGACGTTTATGCAAAGCGCAGCCAGCTCGGCATTACACGGGAGAAAGTTCAGGCGGCGAAGGCTGCGAGAGGTGAAGCAATTAAAAGGGACTCGGAAGAACCTCGACAGAATGCTATTGCTCAAGAGGAACATCTTGCCCGCAACCGTGAGGCGGACGAACGGCGGAACCTGCTGCAGCTGCTGGAGCCTGTCATTCGCAAGGCAGATCCATCTGTGAGATCTGTGGTTTTGATAAATCAGGGCCGGCTGGTACAGATCGATTATGCCAACGAATTCCGTCGGTATGTAGACATCCAGGGCGACAGCCTGCTGGACATTATTTACGATGTGGCACGTGTGGCCATGAAGTGAGGGGGCAGATATTATGTGGATCCCCCAGAAGCACCTGGACAAGCTCGCCCGCCGGGCCGGGCAGCTTAGATGCAAACATAATCTCTCGCCGCGGGAAGCCGGATGCGCCGCATGCTGGCTGGCCGGAATCAAACCGCAGTACATTTCGCCTCTGGCCGATGTGATGGACAAACGCCGGCGGCTTGCAAGGAGGCGGTCATCGTGAGGACAGAATATTTTCCCGCCTTGCTTTTTTTGTCCGTAATTTTGCTGGTGATTTTGGTTTCAGGCGTTGCTGTATACCTGGAGTACAAAATCGAGCAACGGCGCCAACTGCAGAAACATCGGCGCCGGTACAGCAAAGAGGCCAGCGCGGCGATTCGCACCTTCGAGCTGACGCGGGACAGAGTCGGCGGCGAACTTTCCGAAGCTGCGTTTCAGGCAGCCGTGCAGCAGCTGCTCCACGAGTATCATCTGGGTACCCGGGCAGGCGGTCTGCAGTTCGCACAGTACAACGTATATCAGCTGTCCGTAATGCTCGGTGACATCATTACCAAACAGCGCAGCGACGAGCGCTGGAAGAATATTTTTGAGAAGGAGAAATCAGCATGAATCATCAGGAAATGCTCAACAGAGCAGAGCGAGAAGTTAGTACCCGGGCAAACAACATTGCGGCGTTAGATCAGCAGATTGCCATTGATCACGAGCACGATAAAGCATATGGGTACATATCAGCCCTGCGCGACATGGGAATATTTGATGCCGATCAGTATGTTTCCGCCCTTGGTGTGCTCGGCGCGGCTCTCAGTACCGCACAGCTGCGCACAAAAAAAGCCGCCCCCGGCGCTGGTAACACCGAGAGCGACAAAGCAAAATCTCTTAATTTCAGTTTAGAGCAAAAGCCCTGCGATGTCAAGTCTCAACCGGAGGCCTTCGTACATGCGGACATCTACTCCGGGACAAACCTGCATATGGGAATCTCCGGCGAAACCCGCAAGCTTCTTGCCATTCTCTCTTGTTATATTTCGAATTTGAGGGGATTAGGAGTTCCTGAGAATGAAATTCAGGCGGCTATTCTCATGAGCCGTCTGGTACCAAGGGAGGGCAAGACGAATGCTTAACGATTATCAAATCAAGGTCGTACGCCGGGCAATGGCGCAGGCCGCAGACAAGGAAGCCGAAATTAAGCGCCTTGCTAAAGGAATGCGGGTAAAAGAAAGTGAGATTCAGCAAGTGTTGGCGCAGATGCCGCGGGAAGAACCTGCGGCTTCGGCCAGCTCGGTGCCTGCGGGGCGGGCCTTATGGACCACTAAACGGTTGGAGCAACTGCATCAGTTGCGCGCCGAGAGAAAAGGGCCGACTGAGATTGCCCACATCATGGGTCTGAAAACACACCAAGTCCAAAGCAAGCTGCACAGCGAAAAGAAATCACGAGCTGCTTCAAAACCCTCGGTGCCGGCAGAAGAAACTGTATTGGACGATGATCCCCCGGTTGCTTCTCCGGGGCCGCCACCGGAACCCGAGACCTGTGAACTGGAACCACCCTGCATGACTGAGTCGCAACCTTCGGATACAACACAGGAGCTCATCAGCGAAAAGGGCATTCCCTTCCAAGAAATTAATTGTCCCATTGATATGGCTGCCGCATTAATCTTGTTGATGCGGTTTGTACACGAAAACTACGACGGACAAATGATTCGTGTACGTGCCGGCAACGATGAAAGCTTCGCTTCCTGCATGTTTCGGGTAGAAGATAGCAAATGCAATCTGACGCTGGAGGTGCTGGAATGATCGTAGGATACAAGGGCATTGGCCCGGAGAGCGGTCGCTATGTATCCGCCGAAGACGCTCCTGCTTATGCCATGGAGCGCTGCGGCGTCCGGCTTTCCGGGCTACCCGGTGATACTCAGGAGGATTTCCTTTTAATGCTGGAGGAATGGTTCTTCTCCGGCGACTGGGTTCCGGACAAGCAAGGCGAGGAGGCGGATTCATGGACCAGCTGACGCACGAGGAATGGCTTGCCGAACGCCGAAAGAGTATTGGCGGCAGCGATGCGGCCGCCATCGTTGGCATGAACCATTATGTTACGCCGTATGCACTTTGGGCGGATAAGACCGGTCGCCTCCCGGATCAGCCAGACAATGAAGCGATGCGGCAGGGCCGGGATCTGGAACAGTATGTCGCCGATCGATTCACAGAAGCCACTGGGAAGCGCGTGCGCCGGCATACGGCCATGTTCCACAATCCTGATTATCCCTTTGCTCATGCCAACATCGATCGTGCGGTCATCGGCGAACGCGCCGGCCTCGAGTGCAAAACCACCAGCGTCATGAACCTGAAGAAATTCAGAAACGGCGAGTATCCAGAGAACTACTATGTGCAGTGTGTTCACTATCTGGCCGTTACTGGCTGGGATCGCTGGTATCTGGGTGTGCTGATTCTGAACCAAGGCTTTCACTGGTTCGTGATTGAACGGGACCAGGCAGAGATCGACGCGCTGATGCAGGCGGAGCGTGACTTCTGGAACACCTATGTGATACCGGATATTCCCCCACCGGTGGACGGGCTTCCGCCAACCAGCAAGGCGCTCGAAACCGTCTTTCCGGGCGGTACAGCTCAGGGGCAGCCCTTGGATCTGTTCGGCCGCGGCGAAATCATACGCAAGTATCTCGCTACCAAACAGCTGATCAAAGCGTATCAACGCGAGCTGGAGGAATGCAGGCAGCTGCTCCAGCAGGATCTCGGGGACCAGGAAGCGGGAGTCTGCGGAGATTATTCGGTATCGTGGAAATCCCAGTTCCGCTCAACGTTTGATGCCAAACGTTTTTCTGCGGAGCATCCGGAATTAGATTTAAGCGGCTATTACAAAACATCCACTTTCAGAAAATTTGATATAAAGGAGAGCAAGGAATAATGCCTACCTCAATCCAGAAAGTAGCAGAGTCTAAAGCTGTAACGAAAAACGAAGGGAAAACCATGCAGGCCTATATCAAGCAAATGGAAGGTGAAATTCGCAAGGCCCTTCCCTCCGTACTTACGCCGGAGCGCTTTACCCGGATTACCCTTTCCGCGCTGTCAACCAACCGGAAGTTGCAGGAAACCACGCCGGCCTCGTTCCTGGGCGCCATGATGACCGCAGCCCAGCTCGGCCTTGAGCCGAATACACCTCTTGGCCAGGCTTACCTGATTCCGTTTCGCAATAAAGGAACACTGGAGTGCCAGTTCCAGCTTGGCTATAAAGGCCTTATCGACCTCGCCTATCGCTCCGGGCAGATCACCGTGATTCAGGCGCACACAGTATACGCGAACGATGAGTTTCACTATGAGTTTGGTCTGGACCCCCAGCTAAAGCACGTTCCTGCCGAAGGTGACCGCGGCGAGCCGATTTTCTTCTATGCCGTCTTTAAAACAAAGGATGGCGGATATGGCTTTGAAGTCATGAGTGCCGATGAAGTCAGAGCACACGCAAAGAAATACAGTCAGGCTTTCAGCAGCGACTATTCTCCCTGGAAAACGAATTTTGAGGAAATGGCTAAGAAGACAGTTCTCAAGAAGGCGCTCAAGTATGCGCCCATGAAAACAGACTTTGTTCGCGGGCTCAGTACCGATGAAACAGTAAAGACCGAGCTTTCGGATGACATGTTCAGCGTGCCCGCTCAGGTCATCGACGCGGAAGCCATGGAGGTTGATCCGGAAACCGGAGAGGTGCAGGAATGAATACCAAAGAGGAATTTCTGAACGCATATTCTCTGATCCAGCGTCCGGGAACAGACAAGCTCCTGGCTTGGATGGAAACTACCGATTTTTTCACGGCGCCAGCCAGTACCCGTTTTCACGGAGATCATGAGGGTGGCCTGTTGGAGCACAGTTTGAATGTTTATATGCGCTTGCAGGCAGAAGTTTCTTCCGCAGCTGTTGAAGCGGGACCGGATACAATTGCCGTTTGCGCATTGCTCCATGATCTTTGCAAAGCCAACTTCTACAAAGTCTCCCAGCGCAACGTAAAGAACGAGGAGACCGGGAGATGGGAAAAGCAGCCGTTCTATCAGGTGGAAGATCAGTTTCCTTATGGGCACGGGGAAAAGTCGGTCTTTCTCGTTGAACGCTTTCTGCGCCTGAAACCCGTAGAGGCCGTGGCTATTCGCTGGCATATGGGCGGGTTTGATGATTCTGCTCGGGGTGGAAGCTACGCGGTATCCGGTGCCTATGAAAAATATCCTCTGGCACTTTTGCTCCACGTAGCCGATCTAAAAGCGACTTACTTAGATGAGAGGAAGGTGGAATCACATTGACCACCTACACCTGCAAATGCGGGAAACAGTTTGACGGGCGCGGAGATTCTGTCACGACAGGTTACCGCATTCCGCGTTCGGAGTACACGCCTAAACACTATTGTTTCGGCTGCCCTTTCATCAAAGATGTGAATGCTGAATTTATGGAATGCCGCAGTACCCGCAACACTCCCGTATATGAAACGTCGGCCAGCTGTGTTTCTTCCAAATCGTCTACGCTGCATGTCAGCTCGCTGAACTTTGATTTCATCCGGGACATGCAGAATTTCTATAACTCGCTTGGTGTGGAGGGTCCGAAAGATCCTCCAGAGCCCGGCATGGAAGACAGCAGTGGCCGGCTGCAGTTCTCTTTTACCTTTCCGAAGAATGCCAAGGGCGAGAAAGCCAAGCGCCAGCTAATTGAACAATTCTTTGAGTCGGTACAGTGCAATGACACCTATCGGGAAGTATTTGCACGGAAAGACTGGTCTGGCTGCGCTGAACAGTATGCGCTTTACAAAAAGATCGATGCCGCTAAGGAGCAGGCCAAGGCCACCGCACTTGGGCAAATTGCCCCGGAAGAAAACAATGAGGAGGCACAGCACATTATGACGCAGTACCAGCACACCAACAAGGTTTATTTTGTCAAAGAGAGCGACGACGGGAAGTTCCGCGCTTATTTCTATTATCATGCAAACCCGCCCAAGCACATCCCGGTTGGAGATATTCCTCCTTGTGATGCCGAATGGATCGCCCAGAAGATGCTGGACGATTACGCGCAGCGGCGCGAATTCGAGATTTACAATCCGGATTCCACCGGCGAGGAAATCCCAGAAATGGAACAGCAAAGCTTTGGCGAAGAGACCGAAGAAAGCGACGATTCTGTTTCACCTTCTGAGGGTGAACCCGAAACGGAACAGGAAGACGGAACTCCTGAATCCGTGAACGATACTCACCCAGATCTGGAAGATTCGGATGATTCTGAGAACGATGGTGCTGGGGATTCTTCACAGCCCTGCTCCTGGCAGAACGCTTCCGGCAGTGAGAAAGACTCACCGGAAGATGAAGATCCGGATGAGATCTCCGGGGATCCGCTTTCCCTACGCGGTCCGGAATTCGATGCAATTATTTCAACAGCGGATGGTGTATTGAATCGTCTAGTTTCCATGCTGCACGCCAAGAAACAGCGCGACGGTGAAATGACCATTAAGGTAACCTTTGAAGATCTGGACGGGTCCTATCTCTTTAGCGGTGCGGTATCCGGTAAGATCAACTACACTGTGAAGCCACAGAAGATTGTCGGCGATGCGATGGAACTGCGATTCGATCTCCACGGTAATCCGATTATCCCTTATGACCGCGAGCACCAGCTCTCTTTTGACGAGGTACCGCCCGCAGCTCCTGTGGTTACGCAGGTAGATGGCAGCACTGGCCTGGTCGAAAAGGTCACGGTTCAGGAAGACGAGCAGCTGGAGCCCGACGAAGCTGATCAGGACGAGAATTCTGAGGATTTGTATCCCTGCAGCATAACCGACTGCCCGTTTTTTGGCTCTGCTGGTGACAGCTCAGGCTGTTGTTTTGATTCCGAGGATCCCGAAAGCGAGGGGTATGCCGGTGACGTCTGGGAAGCGGTTCATATGAACGGCTGTGCACGGCCTGAAGTGCTGCACGCTTACCGCCAGAACGATCCCGAAAATGAAAGCTATGACGATGTGCCGGATGATTCGGACGAACAGGAAGATATCTAAGAATTTTGGAGGTGGAGGCGGGTGCCAAACCGAATTTTGAAAGAAAGTATCTGCACAAGTGAATCTCTGAGCCAGCTTTCATGGTTCGAGCAGGTGTTTTTTGACCACTTGATTGTGAACTGTGATGATTACGGTCGAATGGACGCCCGCCCCGCCATTCTGAAGGCAAAGCTATTTCCCCTAAATGTTGTCACTTTTCAAGAAATTGAAAGTGGACTGCAAAACCTTGTAAATGTCGGCTGCGTTCGATTATACGAGTCCGATGGTAAGCCATTCCTTTACCTGCCATCCTGGAGCAAACACCAATCGGTAAGGGCAAAAAAGAGCAAATACCCTGCACCCGAGAACATAATTCCAACAGATGACGACGCTTGCAAGCATTTGCATGCAGATGAAAGCAAATGTCCCCGTAATCCAATCCAATCGTATTCGTATTCGAATGCGTATTCGGAAGCGGAATCCAATCCAAACGAAAACGAAAATCCCCCTGTAGTCCCCCAAGGGACGAGTGAGCGCGAAGAAATTCAAAGCAATCAATCCGATCTGGAGCAACAGAGCGAGAGCCTAACGGTTGAAACGGCCCAAGGAGCAGGCGAAGAAAAGCCTGTCGACCACTCCACGACCTCTGTCCAGCAAGAAAGATTCAAGGAGTTCTGGCGCCACTATCCCCGAAAGGTAGGCAAGGGAGCTGCTGAAAAAGCCTGGGACAAAATCAAGCCCGGCAAAGCTTTGCTTTCTCTCATTTTGTCTGCTCTTGACCAGCAGAAAGCATGCGAGCAGTGGAAGCGGGAAAACGGGAGGTACATTCCGAATCCCGCAACCTGGCTCAATCAGAAACGCTGGGAGGATGATATCGGCATGGAAGATGCCCCGGATCCTGACGGTTCTTCTGCAGAATCCGGCGCGCCGCCCGGTGATCCGCCGGAATTACCTCCTGACATTGCCCGTGCTAAGCAGCGCCACGATGAGGCGATGAAGCGCTTTATGGCCGGCGAATGCGGATGGGAAGAGCTGGTGCCTGAATGAGTGTGCAGGCGGAAATGTCGGTACTGGGCTGCATGCTCCTTGAAGAAAGCGCCGCCCAGGAAGCCGCGGACAGGCTTGCTCCGGAAATGTTCCTGAATGACACTACCCGGCGCATCTTCTCCGCGGCGCTCGACCGCTACTGGGCAGGAAAGCCTCTTGACGGCGTCACCATGATTCAGGAGCTGCCGGCGGATAAGGCTACGCTTCTGAAGCTCGCGCAGTATGTGCCTACCACCCGGCACATCGGCGAGTACATACGCATCGTGTGGGATGACTGGCGCCGAAAAAACATCGAGATCGCCACCGGTGAGATTATGGCGGAAGCGAAGAATCGCACTGCGGAGGAATCGGTGGAGCAGCTGCGGGAGCTTGTAAAGCAGCAGGATTTGATCACCCGGGCAAACACGGATTCGGGGCAGTCCTTTCCGGAGGCGGTGGAGCAATTTCTTTCCTGGGCGAAAGCAAAGCAGGACATGGCTACAGTCAAAAGCGGGTACCGCAGCTTGGATTTTGCTATGGGCGGTTTCCTCCGTCAATCCGTTACGGCACTGTGCGCTCGCTCCGGCAGCGGAAAAACGGACTTTGCTCTGAACCTCGCTATTCGCATGGTACGGAAAGGCTACAAAGTCCAGTATTTCAGCATGGAAATGCCGACTCTGCAGCTAATGCAGCGCATCGCCTCGCAGATCATGCGTATCGACGGTACGCTGATCCGCGACCGGGCCCTGAACGAGGGTGAGATGATGCAGATGGAGCGTCTTCTGAAGACTTTTGAAAACGGCGGCCGCCTCCGCTTTGTGGAGGAACCGCACATTTCTCTTCAACGTCTGCGACACAACATCGACCTGTTTAAGCCGGACGCAGTGTTTATAGACCACATCGGCCTGATGGAACGGCCGAACATCAAGGACTCCTACCGGGCACTGGGACTCATCAGTAATGGCGTCAAACAGCTGGCGCTGGAAAAGAACATCGCGGTGATTGAACTTGCCCAGATGAACCGGCAAATTGAAGGGCGAAAGGACAAGAAACCAAGCCTCGCAGACATTCGGGAATCCGGCGACATTGAGCAGGACGTGGACTACGCCATGTTTCTGCAGCCGGAAGAGGAAATGTCGGACAGGAACCTGCAAGGCGACGCCTGGGGAGACACCAGACTGTTCCTGCTGAAAAATAGACACGGCCGCCCTGGAACGTTTCAGTTCCATTGGCAGCCGCAGTACCACACATTCACGGAGGTGGAAACCCGTTATGGAGATTGATAGAAAGCAGATTACCGGCATCGCAAAGCAAGCTTTGGCGTGCTCTGGAGGAAACCGGTGGCGGGCCTATGAGCTGGCAAAGCGAGAGATTCAGGCACAGATCGGGGACGAATACCGCCCCGGCCGGTATGATGAAGCGATTCGGCGTCTCGCGGACGCACTCAAAATTTAAAGGAGGGATCTGCCTTGAAAGCCAAACAAATTACTTCGAAAAAACTTTACGGCCCCCAGGAAGGGTACATCAAAAAGCTCAAATCCGTCATGGGGCGGCTGGGGATAAAAAAATATAACTACAACTGGGACCGGTTCGGATCGTATGTTGAATTTTTGTACCACGGCCGCGCTTACAAATTCGCCGACAGCATCGAGAATGCGGCGAAACATGGCCAGAAAATTAGTTATGTCAGCGACACGTTCGCCCGGGTGGTCCTCTCGCTGGAAGATATCGCCCGCATGAAAGAACGCGGAATTTATGACCTTGATACCATCCTCGCCGGATTCCCAGCGCTGCCGCCTGCCGCAGACATTCCGGACTGCTTCCGGGTGCTGGGTTACGATCAGCTTCCCAGCGGCCGGGATGAGGTTACCCGCCGGTATCGGAGCCTGGCTAAGTCTGCACACCCGGACGCCGGCGGCAGCAAAGAACAGTTTCAAACACTAACAGCGGCTTATGACCAGGCCATGGAGTATTTGGAGGAGGAATTGAACAATGGCAACTAGAATTATTCCCGGATTTGTTCCGCCGCCGGTGGGCACAGTAAAACAACCGCCCCGGGCCCCGCAGGCCCCGTATGGCGGGAACAAGTATCACAACCAGAAAACCATCGTGGACGGAATCACCTTTGACAGCAAGGCAGAGGCCCGAAGATATTGCGAGCTGAAGAACCTGCGGGCCTACGGAAAAATTGATTGGTTCAGCCGGCAGCCGAGTTTTCTTCTTCCCGGCGGCATCCGGTACCGTCCGGATTTTATCGTTTGTGCTGCGGGCCGCATCTGGGTAGAAGATGTCAAGGGCATGGAGACCAAGGAGTTTAAGCTGAAGCACAAGCTGTGGAACGAATCGTATCCCGGCCTTCCACTGAAAATTGTGAAATGAGGTGCGCTTATGACAACCAAAGAATTGATCGAATACCTATCCGGCTTTGATCCGGACGAAAATGTGTCCGCGCTAATTTTAGACCTGAAGCAGCGCCTTGCCTACAAGGTGGATAGGTACCAGCTGATGACGGACGCGGGCTTCCCGGTGCTGCTGTTTGAGCTGGGAAAATCCAGCCCGATGGATGAAATGGTAGAAGAAGCGGAGGAGAATAACCATGAGCGAAAATCTTGACGTCACTCAGGAAATGCTGGAGCAGGCGCTTCTCTGCTGCGCGAATGATAACCCGGCGCCGGCCGGAACGGATCCCTGCATGGCTTGCTACCTGATGCAGAAGAATCTGGTCAAGGATGGCCATGTTTCCACCGGCGAACCTTGCTTCAAGCATTTGGCACATGATGTGATCAGCTACATTCGGGAGATCAACGATTTTAAGAAGAGCCAGTGCGCGACTATGCTGGCCCGCCTCGACGGACTGCAGAAGCGCTACGATGAGATCAATCGGTACAACATATCCTGTACAAAAGAAATCGATAGGCTGCTGGTAGAAAAGCTCACACTGAAGCGAGCGCTGGAAATAGCGTGTGATGAGTGCAGCTTCCGGGAGCGTCCATATGACGAGTACATGCGGATGGCGCAGGAACAGGAGGTCACTGATGATTAAACTGATTCTCGGTGCAGTTGTCTTTACCCTGTGGTGCTGTTGCAAGGCGGCGGGCGACGCTGATGAAAGGATGGGATACAAGTGAAAGCCCGTATCGCGCCCCGACAGCTGATGTCGAATCGGGAATTGAAAACCGTTGACCAATATATCCAGGAAGAAAGCCACAATTTGAGCCGCCGGCTGTTTAAGTTGGTTGCTGTCGCTGCGAACGAATTGTACGGTTTTGGAAAGCAAAGAAATCTTGAACTATCCCAGCGCGTTGGCAGTCTTATTATCGAGCATCAGGATGACGAAATCTTTTGGCAGCACGTTGACCAGCGCTGCGATCAGATGGGGCTTGGATACCCACATGAAGATTACGAACAGATGGAAGCCCGAAGAAAACCTAAAAACTAATCTCACGAATGCGAAAGGATGATGGCACTTGACGGTCAACGAAGTGAAAGAACTGCTTAAAATTTACTACGATATTCCCCAGATGATCGATGAGGAGTTCGCCACCATCCGGCACTGCGAAGAGCAGAAGAATACAATAAATTTGCCGTCCGTCAACCTCTTAGGGCTGCCGGGCGGCAAAGGCCTGCCTGGGGACCGCACGGCCAACATGGCGCTGGCCGACCAGGCGAAATATTACGATGATGAAATCATGAACTGTTACCGCCGGATCGCGGCGCTGCGCGAGAAACGAAACTGGCTCGGCCTTGCGCTTGGGCGGCTGGACAAAACCGACCGGTACATATTGGAGCTGGCCTACATGGGAGATCCGGATCCGAAGCAGCGGCGCCGAACCTTCCGCCGACCGCCGTGGAAAGAGATTGCGGACAAGGTGGATTATTCGGAGAGCCAGACCAGGGAGCGCGTGCGTGTCGCTATGCTCCAGCTGATGATGCTGGCGGATCAAACCGCTTTCCCGGGCATGGTACGCTGAAAAACCAGCGTTTTCCGGCGACTTCCGGCGGAAATCGGCGTGTTCCGGCAGGTCAAAGTGTGGTATTATATAATCACGGAATTTTGCAGAGAGCGTTCAGTCTATGGCTGAGCGCTTTTTTCACACCTTAGAACGTGCGGGGCCGACAGAAAGGAGCCGCATGGATTACACCAATAAAATATTCAATATGGACTGCCTGTCCGGAATGAGCATGTACCCAGATAAAAGCATCGATTTGATTCTGTGTGATTTACCATATGGAATCACTGGGTGCAGATGGGACAGCTTGCTTCCTTTTGATGAACTCTGGAAGCAGTACCTACGCATTATCAAGGACAACGGCGCAATCGTTCTGACTTCGTGTCAGCCGTTCACGACAAAACTGATCAGCAGCCAGCCAAAGCTGTTCCGGTATTGCTGGTACTGGTACAAAAACATGGTGACCGGGTTTGCAAACGCCAAGAAGCAGCCGCTGCGCTGCGTGGAAGAAGTCTGCGTTTTTTATAAACACCCGCCGACATACAATCCGCAGGGGATCATCGTCCTGGACAAGCCGGTGAAACGCCGCGGAAAGTCAGTACCCACACACGGAGATTCTGTATACCGGATAGATGGCAGCCTGGCCCACGACACAGAGACCTGCGTTGTACATTATCCCCGTCAGGTCCTGGAAATCAAGTGCGAACGTGGTCTGCATCCAACGCAGAAGCCCGTAGCGTTATTTGAGTACATCATCCGGACTTACACAAACCCGGGCGAGATCGTACTCGATAGCTGTATGGGCAGCGGAACGACAGCAGTCGCTTGCATTAATTCTGGCCGCAATTATACCGGATTTGAGTGGGATAAGCAGCATTTCCAGACTGCAGTGGAAAGGGTCAAAAGCTTGCTTCCGACTCCTTGACTTCTGTAATATTATGGCATATTATGGAGAAAAGGAGTAGAAAATGGGAAGGATAGCATTTGAAATTGTGATGAGCATGATTACGGGTATCATATCAGGCATCATTTCTGCTTGGCTATATGATAAAATTCAGCAAAAGCATAAGTTTTATGAAGATCAGCAGGCTCTGTCTCGATACATTATGTATTTGCGAGCTGCTTTGGATGTAGCATATGATAAGCATGATACAGCAAAAGTGAAAATTGCTTTGGAAGAAGCGCCTATACTTTATAATATAAAATCTCGCAGTTATAAAAATCGCCATGATTGTGAGCTGAAAACGGCATTGGAAGAAATTAAAAAATGCACGGACGAAATTGGTAAAAAAGTAGCGGATAAAACTATATTTCAAACATCCGCAAATAATTATCATAGTGCTCTAATGCATGCATTGCTAAGACTTCTCAAAGTGAAATATTAAATCTTTGGCTATTTCATTTCCAGACGCCCACTGTGGCGTCTTTTTTATACCCATTTTTAGGAGGTGGCAGCGTGCAGTGCTCAAATTTAAATTGCGTCTGGAACGATTACCGCAAGGCAGGTGTGCCATACTGCATGCTGCCACGGTGCATTTATCAGGAGCGAGGTGGTGGAAGATGTGGCGAAGGGCAAGTATCAAAAGTGGCTGACCCCAGACGGAAAACTCCTACTGGAAGCCTGGGCACGGGACGGCCTGACCGATGAGCAGATCGCACACAATTGCGGCATCAACACCGCCACGTTGTACGATTGGAAGAAAAAGTACCCCGAGATTTCCGAGTCCTTAAAAAGGGGCAAGGAAGTCGTTGATATTGAAGTCGAGAACGCCCTGCTGAAACGGGCCAAAGGGTATGAGTATCTTGAAGAGAAAGTTGAAATTGAAGAGGACCACAGAGGGAAAATCAAATCCCGAAAGGTAGTCCAAGTGATGAAGCAGGTAGCCCCAGATGTTGGCGCCGCTGCCTTTTGGCTGAAAAACCGCCGACCTGATGTGTGGAGGGATAGGCCTGCTGATAGTGATGATAACGCCGGACGGCTTGAAAATCTCCTGAAGGGGCTGAAAGCGGATGAATAAAATCTATACTCCGAAACAGATCTCCCTTCTGCGACTCTGGCAGCACAACAAACTAAAGCGGATTAACCTGCTGGAGGGTTCCGTCCGTTCCGGCAAGACTTGGATAAGCTTAGTTTTATGGGCGTTTTGGGTGGCTACAATGCCGCGGGACGGCAACTACCTGATGGTGGCAAAGACGCTCACTTCCTTGCGCCGTAACTGCCTTGACCTGCTGCAGGAACTTGTTGGTACAAAGCACTTCACCTATTCGCTCTCAAAAAAAGAGGGCCGCCTGTTTGGCCGGCTGATTTACCTTGAGGGTGTAAACGATGCCCGGGCCGAAAGTAAGATTCGCGGCATGACGCTGCAGGGCGCCTATTGCGATGAGCTGACACTTTTCACCGAGGACTTTTTCAGCATGCTTCTGTCCCGTCTATCCTGTCCAGGGGCCAAACTGATTGCAACGACCAACCCCGACAGCCCCATGCACTGGCTGAAAGCAAAGTATATGGACCGGACCGACAAGCTCGATATGCTGTCGATGTCCTTCCTGATCGACGACAATACCTTCCTCGACCCGGAGTATATCGCAAGCCTTAAAAACGAGTATCAAAGTACCGTTTATTACGACCGCTTCATCCGTGGGCTCTGGGTCGTCGCCGAGGGCCGCGTCTACCCCATGTTTACCGACAACCCAGACCGCTTCATTCTGCGTGGTACTACCGCTGGAACGGACGGTCAATTTTATGTCAGTATCGACTATGGCACGGTGAACCCGACAGCCATGCAACTCTGGTGCGTCCGCGGGAAAGAGGCGGTCATGCTCCGCGAATCTTATTTTGACAGCCGAAAAGAAGGACATCAAAAAACCGACGAAGAGCATTACGCCGCTTTGGAAGAGCTGACGCGGGGATATTACATCCGCCGCGTGGTTGTGGATCCGTCCGCAGCATCGTTTATCGAGACAATCCGCCGACACGGTAAATTTCGGGTGTGGGAAGCTGATAACGCCGTGCTGGATGGAATCCGTGTGACAGCCACGCTGCTCAACGCTGGCTTGCTTAAGGTGCATGAGCGTTGCAAGGATACTATTCGCGAATTCGGTCTGTACCGATGGGACGAAAAGAAAAACAGTGACACGGTGCTGAAAGAAAACGACCATGCAATGGATGCCCTACGCTATTTCTGCTATACCGTTCTGGCACGTGAATTTAGATGGGCTGATTGGAGGTGATAAAGCTTGTTTGAAAAACTCTTGAAATGGCTACGCTCCATGTTGTCACAAACATTCGGCCAGGGCGACAATGCTGATATTGTTATTTCTGATAAAATGAGTACCGCCATTGCATTGTGGGCACGAATGTACGAGGACGGCGGCCCCTGGTGCGGGAAGGATATTCACAGCCTGCGTCTCCCGGCGGCTATTGCGTCTGAATTCGCCCGGCTGGTCACACTTGAAATGCAGGTTTCCTTATCCGGGGGAGCCAGAGCAACCTTTTTACAGCAGCAGCTGTCGCCGTTTCTCAGCTCTATCCGACAGCACACCGAATTGGCCTGCGCACTTGGCGGGGCGGTGTTCAAGCCTTATGTGACGCAACAGGGGCTTTGCATTGATATGGTACAAGGAGATGCCTTCTTTCCCACCGCATTCGACACCAGTGGCCGTATGACCGGCGCCATCTTCGTGCAGCAGATCAAGCGTAAGGGCGTGATTTACACTCGCGCAGAGCACCACGAGTACAACGCCGGGATCCATACCATCACAAACAAAGCATTTGCAAGTCGGTCTTCCTTCTCCCTGGGCTCACCAATTGAGCTTGCAAGCGTGCCGGAGTGGGCGGATCTGGAACCGGAGGCCAGCATATCCAACGTGGATCGCCCTTTGTTTGCTTACTTTCGCATTCCGCAGGCCAACCGGCAGGATCGGCATAGCCCGCTTGGCACTTCGGTGTATACAGAAGCGACCGACCTGATTCGCGATGCCGATGAACAGTACGGAAAATATCTGTGGGAGTTTGACGGTGGTCAGATGGCCGTGGATGTCGCTGAGGATCTGCTGGAACACAAAGCGGACGGTGAAATCACAGTTCCGAAGCTGCAAAAGCGCTTGTACCGGCGTCGGAACGTAGCAGCAAAAGACCAGAACTTCTACGAAATCTTCGCGCCGCAGCTCCGCGATGCCAGTTACCGCGCCGGCCTGAACACCATCCTGCAGCGCATTGAATTTCAATGTGGGCTAGCTTACGGTACCCTATCGGATCCGCAAGATGTTGCCAAAACAGCAACAGAGATCACAGCCAGCCGGCAGCGCAGCTATTCCACCGTGCACGACATCCAGAAAGCGCTCCAAAGCGCTATAGACGATCTGCTGTATGCTATGGATAAACTTGCTACGCTGTACAATATCGCCCCACAGGGGTTCTATACGGCAGCCTATGACTGGGATGACAGTGTGGTAAATGACCCGATGCAGCGCAAGCAGATGTTCTGGCAATATGTTGCGTCCGGAAAATTCCCATTCTGGCGGTATTTGATGGAGTTTGAGGGATACAGCGAGGATGATGCTAAAGCAATTGCAGCAGAACAGGCGGAACAGCAGGCAAGCCTCGGCAATCCGTATGGATTTTCTCGGGGCGGTGATGCCTGATGCTCCCGCCCGATTATTTCGACTATGCTGCCGACGATCTGCTGGAACTCTATAGCAAACTGGATGAAACCATAACTCGAGATATTGTGCGCCGCTTGGTAAAGACCGGTGGTGTTACAGCTACGGCTGACTGGCAGATTCAGCGCCTACAAGAATCCGGCGTTTTGCTGGATGATATTATCCGCCGGGTAGCACAGCTAACTGACGCCAGTGACCAGCAGGTAAAAGCTCTGTTTGAGGATGCCGGCGTTCAGGCCGTGGAAATTGACCGGGACATTTATCAAGCTGCCGGCCTCTCTCCTCCCCCATTGCGGCAGTCTTTAGGCGCTATGCAGGTGCTTCAGGCCGGTATGCAAAAGACAGCCGGTCACCTGCGGAATCTATCCATGACCACCGCCGTGGCAACCCAGCAAGCCTATATCAATGCCGTGACACTCGCAGAAATGCAAGTGGAGAGCGGCGCTTTTGATTATGTGACGGCCATCCGCAACGCCGTGCGCACCGCAGCAGAATCCGGAGCCGAGGTGCTTTATCCCACTGGCCATCGGGATAAATTGGATGTGGCAATTCGCAGGGCGACGCTGACCGGAGCATCACAAACAGCGGCGCAGATATCTGACAGGTATGCCGATGATATGGGCTGCGACCTGGTGGAAACCACCGCTCATCCCGGCGCCCGGCCAGAGCATCAGGTGTGGCAGGGAAAGGTATTCAGCCGCAGTGGCAAGCACAGCAAGTACCCTGACTTTGTAAAATCCACTGGTTACGGTACTGGTGCAGGACTCTGCGGCTGGAACTGCCGACACAGCTTCTTTCCATTCTTCGAGGGGCTTTCCTCATCAGCATATCCCCGCGAACAACTACGGAAATATGAAAATCAGACCGTCCAGTACAACGGCGAAACCATCAAATACTACGATGCCACCCAGATGCAACGAGCCATGGAACGCCAGATCAGGGCCACCAAGCGCGAACTGGCCGGGTATGATGCAGGTATGAAAGCCACTGATAGCGAAGAGCTGCGCAACGCCCTAAACGAGCAGTTTCAGGCGGCATCGGTGAAGCTATCCCGGCAGAAGTCACAGATGGACGATTTTCTTAGCCAGACCGGTATGCTACGGCAGGGCGAGCGAGAGCAGGTGCTGGGATTTGGGCACAGCCAAGCGCAGAAAGCAGTGTGGGCCAATAAAAAAGCCGTTGATAAATATTCCGGGTACCAGTATAATAAAGATGGAAGTATTGCTGTTACGGATGACTGGACAGAAAAAGCCCATCAAAAAATCACGCCGGAATATAAACCCTATGCGGTAATTGACACTCTTTCCCGCGGGGGCAAGCAGGTCGACCGTACCATTTATGATTCAGCCGGAAAAATGGTGAAGCAAATTCACGGCGGCAACCACGGTCACCCGAAGCAACATCCATTTGGTACTCACGGAGAGCATGTACATGATTATGCTTGGCATGAAGGTGCCGATAAGCCCGACAGGACAACACGAGAAGCAACGCACGAAGAACGAATTCGGCATAAAAACATCTTGGGAGGTGAGAACAGTGACGACTGATGCGTTCAAAAAAATGATGGCGTACAGTGAGCCGGATTTTTCCTATAACGGGCAAGATTACTCCATTTGCTGGCCGGACGGAAAATACTATGTCACTGCCTCCGACAATCCCGGAGATATTGATTTGGTGTTCCATTCGCTGGACGATCTGCTTGACCACTGGATCATTCAAGGAAAGCCGTTGCGGCAGATTCTACCTGATATTCAATTCGATTAAACCACCCTCATTTTAGATGATGGTGGTTTTCTTATTCTCAATAATCTTAGCGCCTGTAAATTGCTACAGGTGCTATTTTTATACCCAAATCGGCCTACCATGCCGGCCTATATCTGCATGGCAGCAGGTGAAAGCAACCACCTAAAACGCTTAGCTGTACGGAGGAAGTATGAAAACAGAAGAATTAACCGCGCTCGGCTTGACAGATGATCAGGCGGCGAAAGTTTTTGAAATGCACGGAAAAGAACTCACCAAGCTGCAGAACACTGTTTCCGCTCTGACCACGGAGCGTGACGGGCTCAAAACGCAGCTCGGAGAGGCCAACGGCAAGCTGGCCGGGTATGACCCCGACTGGAAAACCAAAGCTGACACGGCGGCGGTGGACGCTCAAAAGAAGCTCGACGCGCTGAAATTCGATTATGCGCTCAACGATGCTTTGAAAGCCGCGAAGGTGCGCGATACCGTATCGGTTAAGGCACACCTCAAAACCGACGCAATGAAGCTGGACGGTGAATCTATTCTCGGGCTCAAAGAACAGCTTGAAACGCTCAAAACCGAAAAGGGCTTTCTTTTCGAAAGTGATGAAAAGCCGCCCATATTTTCCAAACCTACCCCCGGCCCGCAGACCGGTACGCTTACCAACAATGAAAAGGCGAACGCCGCCCTGCGCGAAGCGTTCGGACGAAAAGGAGATTAAAATATGCCTATTGATAGACAGGCCGCAGAGGCCCTTATTCAGGAACAGATCGTTTCTACAATTTTTCAGGACGTCCCGAAGAATTCAGCGGTGCTTGCGCTGATGCGAAAGCTCCCGAACATGACCAGCAAGCAAACCCGGATTCCCGTGCTGGATATGCTCCCCATGGCCTACTGGGTCAACGGTGATACCTGCTATAAGCAAACCTCACAGCAGGCTTGGGATAACGTGTATTTGACCGCTGCAGAGCTGGCCGTTATCGTCCCCATCCCGGAGGCCGTGCTGGATGATGCCAGCTATGACATCATGGGCGAAGTCACCCCGCGCGTCAACGAAGCGATGGGTCAGAAGGTCGATCAGGCAATCGCGTTCGGCATTGGTCGCCCCAGCGAATGGCAGTCCGACATTATTACTCTTGCCAGACAGGCTGGTAATAACGTCGCGGCAGCAGGCGGCATCACCTATGACAACATCATGGGCGCAAACGGCCTGATCGCGAAGGTGGAAGAGTCCGGATACATGGTAAACGGGATCCTCTCCTCGCTGAGAACCCGGGCGGCGCTGCGCGGCCTGAAGGACACCACCGGCCGGCCGCTTTTTGTCAGTGACATGAAGGGCTCCACGCCTTACGCGCTGGATGGGACTCCGATCACCTTTGACCAGAACGGCGCGTTTGATATGTCCACCGCGCAAATGATTGCCGGTGCGTGGAATCAGGCTGTATACGCTATGCGTCAGGACGTGACCGTAAAAATCCTGACAGAAGCCACCATCATTGATCCGGCAACAAAGCAAATTGTGTACGCTCTGGCCCAGCAGGATATGATTGCCCTGCGTGTCGTGATGCGCCTCGGGTGGGCGCTGCCAAATCCGGTTACCCGTCTGAACGGCGATCGCGCAAATGTACCGTTTGCATACTTGGAACCCACTACCCCGGCAACCGATTACGCTGTAACCTTCACGGTAATGGACAACGCTGAAACCCCTGCTGCCATTTCCGGCGCGCGTATTGACGTCAACGGTGCGAAGAAGCTGACCGATGCTGACGGTACCGCAGTATTCAATCTGCGCCCCGGCACCTACCCGGCCACCATCAAAAAGACTGGATATGTGACGCAAACTGCTACTGTGACGGTTGCCAGCGCGGCAATTGCGCAGTCGATCACTCTGCCGATCGTGCAGTAAGGAGCAACTATGATCTACGCAGACTTTGAGTATTACCGTGATGTATACCACGGGTCTGCAATCGATGAGGACGCTTTCCCCGCTCTTGCGCGGGAGGCGTCCCTCTTTATCGATCGGCTGACCTACAACCGGATCAATCAAGGCCGGGTGGTGACGGATGCCGTGAAGATGGCGACATGTGCAGTGGCAGAAGGCATCCAAGAATACAAAGATGCGCGAAAGGCTGCTAAAACAGCTACCGGCGTCAAAAGTGAAACTGTCGGAAGCTGGAGCGTTGCTTATCAGGACCCTGGCATCATCCGCGAAGCGCTCGATTCTGCACTGTCTGACGCCGCGGCACCTTATCTGATTTATACTGGCCTGATGGATCGGTCAGCTGGGGGGCGCTGCTGATGAATTGGCCGCACGTCATAACAATCTACAACTACACCAAGGCCAGATACAATCGTACCGTCTTGCGTGGCGTGCTCTGGGAGGATACCAAAGCAAAAAACGTTAACAAGACTGGCTCGGCTGCCGTGGACAGCGTGCGGGTATTTATCCCGTTCAATGTTGATTCCGGTGGCGCAGTATATAAGCTGCCCACAGACTATCAGACAGCACCTGCCAATGCGTGGACGATGCAAACCAAGGCTAAGGATTTTATGGTCAAGGGTGAATGCGCTTTTGTACCAGCCCCCAGTGGTTCCATTGCTGAGCTGACACAGAATTACGATGCTTTGACCATCACAAGCGTGGCCACATTTGACTACGGCGGACTGACGCACTGGGAAGTGGGTGGGAAATGAGCAATCCATC
>OAUF01000437.1_pt1 | contig 31890 bp, 45 predicted proteins | sample 1495111 | NCBI WGS metagenome assembly OAUF01 (sample SAMEA2580002, study PRJEB22360) | human gut metagenome | reverse complement strand
CAGAAATTATCAATATACGATTACTACATTAAAAAAATAAATGAAAAAAGTAGTGTATCCAGAAAAGATCTTTGAAAACTGAATGAGGTTGTTAAAATTTGTATAAAACCCCTTTACTTTTTGTCGGACATGTAATATACTTTGTGTAAGGCAAGAAGTAGGAAGGAGGATAGATGTCTGAGCCTAAAAAAAAGATGGGAAACCCAAAATCTACTAAAATAACTATAAGAGTAGATAATGATACGGTGGATAAAATAGAAAACTACTGTAAAAAAAATAAGTTATCAAAATCAGAATTGATTAGAAAACTTATAGAGAAATTATAAAAATAAAGAGGCGCTGTCTGTTTCCGGCAAGAAGTGTGACAACGCCAAGCTTACAACCCACAAGAGATTGCAGAGACATTGTAACATAAAACGCAATGTATTTTCAACATACAAAAGCAACCTCTTGTGAAGTTTCGTAGTATAGAAATGAAAACAGGAGGTTTTTAATATGCTGATTTTTAACAACTATCTCATTCAGGGAATCGAAAAAGAGGAGTCATGTGTAAATTGTCGATATTATGTACAGCATTACACAAAGGTGGATAAACAATTCATTCGGTGTTTCATGGGACATTGTGTGAATAAAAGAATGAAGAATGTGAGACCATCACATTCATGTGAAAATTTTGAGCATGTCAAAGATTCTGACTAATAAAAGAAACAAGAGGTGAAGAGGAGATGGACAGGTTATCGGGAATGCTGCTTGACATGGGGATAACACCGGATCTGAAAGGATTTGAATGCATAAAGATCGGTGTATCGATGCTCGTGGCAAAAAAAACAGAATACACATCAATGACGAAAGAATTATATCCGGATATCGCCAAAATCACAGGCACGACATCATCCGGGGTGGAACGCAGCATCCGATATGCCAGAAAGAAAGCAATCGCCCAGGATCACGGAGAAATATATGAGACGATCGGCGTTTCACCATATACGACAAACCTAACGAACGTTCAATTCTTGCATTGTATCGCATATAGGATAATCCAAAAAGAAAGAGAGGAGAGATCGTGATGCCATTACGTACGTTTTTCAAAGATGACGACGATATGGAACGACGCATCATCAACGGAAATCTGTATCAGTGTGTAAAGTTATATCTTATAAAAATCTTGAATGAGGAAAAAGGTGCTGTCTATGAAGAAAAGCTGAATACAAGGCGCGCAATCCACTGCTTTGAATTCCAGTTTGATGATGGAATGGTATTGAATGATGAAAGGCTGGAAGAATCGTCAGAAGATGATGCGTGTATATTACGGCACATCATCATGCAGGCATATGAGGAAGCAAAACAGGAAATGAGATATGCGAAGGACGATACACCTCAGACGATAAAGCAGATGCAGACGGAACTGTTGCAGGAAATACAGGAAGCAGACAAGAGCAATGATATACGTGTCGCTCTGTGCAGTGATTCCATCTTCATGCTGATCACCGATAATAGGCACTATGTCGGTGCTTATAGAATCGATGAGAACATGAAATACAAGCAACGGATAAAGGTGTACGACGATATGCTCAGCGCGATCAGAAGAGTATAAAAAAAGAATGTTTAACCTGACAAGAAGAACATTCTTTTCATAGTGGGAAGTTGACTATTCAACCTACTTTTATTGTACCATAAAGCATTAAAAATGCAAGGGTATAAAGGTGTTTCTGAATAGTCCTTACCGGCCTTGAAATGGATATTAACAAAACAACGGAAAAAGGAAGATGTACATGAAGAAACACAATAGACAGCGAGGAAGACCGACAAAGCAGAACTATCTCGATTATGACTATGAACGAGCATTTGATACACAGGCAAGTATGTTGTCAGAATCTCAAGTAGAACGTGCTTTAAGAAATGGGAAGATAAAAAGTGTATATGCTACAAAGTCAATCTATGCAGGAACACAGCTGGAAGTGGAAATATACCCTGAGTTTACAAGATGGAGTCAGATTCCGATCGGGAGAAGGAAGCCGACAAAGGAGGAGATGCAGAACCTCAATGATAAGAATGCCAGAAAGCATGTGATCCGTCTTCTGAATGCAAATTTCATGACAGGTTACTGGATAACTTTCACATATGCTAAAGAGCCGGAAACATTGGAAGAAGCATTGAAAGATATCCGGAATTTCTTTCGCCGTGTGAATGAGCGTTTGAAGAAGCAAGGGAAGCCCAGAGCGAAGTACCTTTACATCACGGAATGGCAGGAAGATGAAGTACGTTGCCATCATCATTTTGTAATTGATCGAGGATTGACGATGGACGAACTTAACAAGTTGTGGAAAAAGGGCAGACGTAATGAACTACGGCCGATCGATTATGACGAAGATGGCGTTACTGGAATGGCAAACTATATTACTAAAAAGCCGCGAGGAAAACGTAGATGGAATACAAGCCGGGGCAATTTGAAACAACCGACCATCCGGAAGAATCACAGCACCTTCAAACGAAAACATGCCAGGGCGATGAAAGAAGACTTTTCCGTGATTGAGCGGATGCTGAAACAGGAGTATAAAGGCTATGTGTTTAAGGATGCACAAGTCTTTATCAATCAAGTAAATGCAGGGATATACATATATGCGCAGCTGCGTAAATGGGACCCGATAAAGGATGGTGATAACAGTGCGTGAAAATGTAATGCGAAAGTGCAGCATGTGCGGCGAATACAAGCCGGAAAGTAATTTTAGATTCATGAAAACACAAAACCGGCACAATGCATATTGTAAAGAGTGTGAACGCTGGTATAACGCGAACTACAAGCGGCTCAAACGGGAACAATAGGCATACGATCAGTAAATAAAAAATGGTGTCCTCCATCCATGTGTTGAGCAAGACAACGACCCTATTTCATGCAGGATGGAAAGTTGATAAAAAGGCAAATAGCTCGCACAGGTACATGCGGGAAGGGAGGGCAGTTTGACGCATGGATGGAGGGCATCAAATATGGATCTAAAAGAAATAGAAAAGCTATTGAAAAAGAAAGCAATCATGTATAAGAAGTCATATGACGAAAGCGAGGTATCCATTGGAAGATATCCAAAATATATTATCGTTTATATGGCAGATATAGATTACACTCTACCTGATTATCCCCATACAGGATTGTTTTACTGGATAGTATCGTGGAATGACTGGAAGAAAAGTTCAACACCTAAAAGGAATCAGGCTTATACACCAGCAGAAGCAATAAAAATCATAAAGCAAGCTATGCAAGAGCTTGGCATATCAAAAAACACAATACAAGAGACACTGTTTTTTTGAAAGGAGAAGAAATGAAAAAAGTAATCAATCAAGTAATTACAGAACATTATGCATTATACAACGGAGATTCCTGCGAAGTAATGCAGGGTTTACCGGATGAATCAATGGGCTATTCAATTTTTAGCCCACCTTTCGAGGATTTATACACTTACAGTGACAGTCCGAGAGATTTAGGCAACTGCCGCAGTACAGAAGAGTTTTACAAACAGTTTGGTTATATCGTAGCTGAACTATTCCGGATAACCAAACCTGGTAGATTGGTCAGCATCCACTGCATGGACCTTCCTACAACAAAGGCAAGCGATGGATTTATTGGTTTACGAGATTTTCCGGGCATATTGAGAGAGTTATTCCAGGATTATGGATTTTACTACCATAGCAAAATCACAATCTGGAAAGATCCGGTGGTTGCTATGCAGCGAACAAAACATATAGGATTGTTGCACAAGCAGTTAAAAAAAGATAGTGCTATGAGCCGTCAGGGCATTGCCGATTACATTGTTACGATGAGGAAACCGGGAGAAAACAAAGAGCCGATAACGCACACGAATGAATCATTTCCGGTAAGCAAATGGCAGGAATATGCATCGCCGGTATGGATGAACATCCGACAGAGTAACACTCTCAATCGTACATCAGCGAGGGAAGAGCGTGATGAAAAGCGTATATGCCCTTTACAGTTAGACGTTATAGAACGATGCATTGAGCTGTGGACAAATCCAGGGGATACAGTGTTTACTCCATTTCTGGGGATTGGATCAGAAGCGTACCAGTCCATAAAGATGCACCGTAAGGCTGTAGGAATAGAATTAAAAAAATCTTATTTCGAACAGTCAGTGAAAAATTGTGAACGTGCTGCAAATGCAGAAGAACAGCTGGAGTTTTTGTTTGAAGGTGATGAAGAATGACATATGAAGAGTTTTTAAAGACTAAGGAATACACAATAGAACCATCTGGATTCACTGCAGAAAACCTCAATGAAAACCTGTTTGACTATCAGCAAGCAATAACAAAATGGGCACTTAGAATTGGAAAAGCTGCATTATTTGAGGATACCGGGCTAGGCAAGACCATCCAGCAATTATCATGGGCGGATGCGGTTGCAAAACATACAGGAGGTACAGTGTTGATTCTTGCTCCCTTGGCGGTGTCAAAACAGACTGCGCAGGAAGCTTCAAAGTTTGGAATTACTTGTAATCTGGCAGAAGGTCAGGAAGACATAAAACCAGGTATCAATATCACCAATTATGAGAAGATACATAAATTCGATACAGACAGCTTTTCCGGCGTTGTCCTAGATGAAAGTTCGATTTTGAAATCGTACGCAGGGAAAACAACAAAAGACCTGCAGGAACGTTTTGCTTACACACCATACAAATTATGCTGCACAGCAACACCAAGCCCTAACGATTATACCGAGATTGGGACTACAGCGGAGTTTCTCGGTGTCATGCCACGTAGCGAAATGTTAGCGACATTCTTCATCAACGATTCAATCAAGAAAAAAGGAAAGAATGATCGTATCGGGTGGCGCCTGAAACGTCATGCGGAAAAAGAGTTCTTCCGCTGGATGGCAACATGGAGCATGATGATCAAATCACCGGCAGACCTTGGATATAATGGAGAAAAATTTGTATTGCCGAAACTGCATGTAAAAGCAAACATATTAAAAAGTGAGCCAGATGCAGAGAGCTTATTTGTGGAGTATGCAGAAACGCTGCAAGAGAGGAGAGAAGCACGAAAACAAAGTCTTGATGAAAGAGTGGAAATGGCAAAGAATATCGCTCGGACAAAAGAGAATTGCTTGATATGGTGCGATTATAACAATGAGAGTACCGCATTGCATAAGGCTATACGTGAATCCGTGGAGGTAAAAGGATCTGATACGCCAGAACACAAAGAAAAAGCTATGATGGGATTTGCATCCGGAGACGTGAAGTATCTCGTAACGAAACCTTCCATCTGTGGATTTGGAATGAACTGGCAGAACTGCCATGACATGATATTCTGTGGATTGTCTGACAGCTACGAACAGTTTTATCAGGCAATACGCAGGTGCTATCGTTTTGGCCAAAAGCATGAAGTGAATGTGCATGTCATTATCTCAGAAAAAGAAATGAATGTATTAAATAATATCAAGCGAAAACAAGCAGATCATGACCGCATGAGCATTGAGATGGTAAAGGTCATGAGTGAAAGTGCAAAAGTGGAATTGTTTGGTCAGCAACGTAAGAAGACTGACTATATCCCGGAAATCGCTATGGAGGTGCCGGCATGGTTTCCGTTTTAGAAAAACGAGAAAAATCTATAATCGCAGGTCATGCATTGGTCAAAGTGGAAGAGATATTGAAACAGTGTGGGCTTGAGAATGTGCTTGTGAACGTTGAATTGAACGGAGACAGGAAGGATTATGTTGTTTTAGACGAATTGAAAGATACAATCAGATTGCTTCACAAAGGGGATTGAAGGAAAGAGCAGTGAAAAACATTTTATAAGTATGTGAAACCGATATATGACAAATCGGTACAACGAAGCAGCTCACCTGACGATTTTAACCGTTTGAAAATAAAGGAGGGAAGGACACTGCAAGAATATATAAAGAAGATATATACGGAAGCACCAGGAATCAAAGAAGGATATATCGTTATGAATACAGAATATATCTCAGCAAGCTATAGAGAAAAAGGAGAGTGAAGGAGCTTGAAAGTACATATTGAAAAAGATATTTACATCCCATCCGGCATCTATTGCACACAGTGCAGTAAAAAAAAAGACAGATATCCAAGGAGACGCGTATTGCGATGAATTTGGAGACTGGCTTCATGCATCGAATGATGGCGCCGGCAGAATTGTGAAATGTGTAAGCTGTTTTAAAGCAATGCAACGGCAGATCACAGGAAAGAGATAATGATATGCAGATAGATTTCAATATCCCGGTACGCTGCCCTTTCTGCGGTGTTTGGATAGAAGATAAGTTTTCCGTTAGTATACGTGAGGACACTACCAAAATGCTGCAGTGCCGCTGCGGAAAGAGCTTCTATGTGCGACGGGAAATTTCGGCTAAAGTAAAACTGTATCCGGTGAATTATTTTGAAACGAACGGAAGATCGGGAGCTGGCTTCCGGATGGACCAGCAGAAAGGATATGAAGATGATCGTAAGAAAAGAGCAAAGTAAAACGTTTTATAAGTATCTTAAGCTGATATATGACATATTGGCCACTGAAACAAGCGGCTACGCATTGTATATCCACGAAGAAAGGTTATACTTTATGACTTATGCAATGGGTGGAAAGCTGTCCATCAGCTGCTCTGGCGTAGAAGTATATGACGAATTATGCAAAGAGCCGGGAGCGTATGAGATACGTATGACACCACACAAGGATTTTGAGATATCAAAAATGCCAGAGAGTAAAGTTACGGAGGACATGAAAAACATCTTTAAACATGCAACCATAGGGCTGGAAGAAAAGAATCATCTATGTGAGATCAATAGCAATTGTTCCAGCGTGATTGCAGATATCGCGAGAAAATCAAAATTGCGTATAAAGGACCGATATTTAAAGGTAATGAAGAAACTGCAGGACTTTGATGTAAGCATGAATAAGGATTTCATCATTTGTACAAAAGCAGAAGCAGTTGACAAAGAAAACCTGCAGGTAGTCCTCATCATGTACTTTTGGTGCGAGGATATTCAGGATGAATACGACCAGGACAAGCTGGGAATGGATTAGAAGGTGGAGCAGATGCTGATCAGGATAATAAAAGAGCTGCGTGACCTGCCGGAGTACAAGCGGCCGATGCGAGGAAAAGTATATGAAACACTGGATCAGATATCAGGGAGATATAATGCACAGGAAAATTGTCGCAAGATTATCATAGTAAATGGTCACAAGGTGTCTGTACATCGGGAAGAATATGAGCCGACACAGAAGATAAGGAAGAGAAAGAGCAATGGAGAAGGATAGAATAAAGCCATGTCCATTCTGTGATGGTAAGATCAAAGCCATAAAGTCTCCTATCGGAGTAATTTTCTTTAAATGTGCAGAGTGTGGATGTATCGTATCCTTCGATACAATGAAATGCAACAAACATCCGGAAAAAGCAATCGAAGCATTCAACAGGAGGGTAGTAAGTCATGACGAAAGAAGGAATGCGCCGCTCAATTGACAGGTTCATCATAAAGGAACGAGAAGCTGAGAAGAGCAAGAATACGGTACGCCATTATGCGCATGTCCTGAATCTACTGTATGACTTCCTGCCAGAAGGCGAGTTGAATAAGACAGGTATCATCGATTTTAAGGAGCACCTCCTGGAATCCGGATTCGAGCCATCCACAGTCCAGAATTACATCGTCATCATCAACAAGTGGCTGAAATATGCCAAGATGAAGAGATTCACTGTCACGAATATAAAGGTCCAGGGAAAGGCATCACTGGAAGAAGAGGAGCTGCTCACTCCGGAAGACTTCATGCGGCTTCTGCGGCAGGCGAAACGCATGGGAAGAAAGCAATACTACATGATCATGGAGATCATGGGCTACACAGGCATCCGGCTGTCAGAGCTGCAGTATTTCACGGTAGAAAATATCCGGAAGCCGAAGCTGATCGTACACAACAAAGGAAAGATACGCACCATCATCATGCCAACATCATTGAAAAAGAAGATAAAGAAATACATCGAAGAACAAGGCATCGAATCGGGATACATCTTCCCAGGGAAGAAAGAGGGAACGATGCTGCATCCAACGACTGTGTATAAAAACATCCGCAAGATCGCAGCTGCAGCCAAGATAAAAAAGACGAAGGCGCATCCGCATGCCTTCCGGCATCTGTTCGCCGTGCGTTATATCGAAGAAGGCGGACAGCCAAGTGATCTTGCGGACATCCTGGGGCATAGTCAGCTGGAGACGACGGCGATCTATACGCGAACGACCGATAAGATGAAAAAAATACAGGTAGAGAAGATCAACTACCGGAACAGGAGGAAATGAACACATGAAAAAACTGGCACTGTTCAAGATCGATAGCGAAGAACAAACGATGGAGCTGGGGATCGTCAGCGGAGGGGAATTGAACGCAATAGAGTATATAGAATTGGGATATGTATGCATCAAGGAAGCAAGCAAGAAGATCGGGAAAGACACAGAAGATATCATCGCGCTGCTTCTGAACAGCCAAAAGGAAAAAGATCGTGGAAAGGGAGGGGAATTGTCATGAAAAAAACTCCAAAAGTATGAAGGTGGCAAAAAGTGAAGAAAAGCCTTTGTTTATAGGCTTATTTGAAGAAAAAACCAATCTTTATAATATGGGGTTATATTGATTGAAATACAGGGTAAAGGAGAGCGGAAAGATGCTGAAAAAGCTTAGATCATGGATAACACAGAAAGGGAACAGGCTATGAATGAATATCAAGAGTTATATGAAGGTATCGAACTGATGTGCCTATGCACAGATACATATGAAGATGCGGAAGAATATCTGAAACCATTAAGAGAGTTAATTGAACATTACATAGTGTTGGAAGATGCATTCACAAGAGCATGCGAACATATCAAATATGAGAATGCAGAAGGAAAGATGGACGATACATCTGCATGTCCAAAATCCATATATGCCTTCACACCAAACCGCTGCAGGAAAGATAAATGCAGGATGTCAAACGTAGAATGCTGGAAAGAGTGGTTCCTGCACTTGGCAAAGCAGAAAAATCGGAACTGAAAAAGTTTGCACATATTTTTTGATAAAGGATACTGCAAAATGAGCGTAAAGCCTTTATATATCAGCTATTACGTATGCCATAAGACATCCGAAAATACGTTACAGTTTTATGGTGTATGTAACATATTTTAAGAAGGAGGAGACAAGGAAAAATGACACTGGAAAAAGCACTGGAAATATCACAAAACATCATCGTTGAGAAAACAACCTATCTCAATACACTGGAATACGAAGCCAAGCGGATGAAGGAAACGGATCTGCATGCTGCATCGATTGAAGCAGAATTGAAAAAGACCAGAGAAGAGATTGCGGCAATGGAGATTGTCAATGGAAGGCTGCAGGTATACAGGAATGTTGCACAACAGGAGGGAGTAAGACGATGAATTATGATGAATTTAGAGATTCTCATGATATGGAATTTCATGGGAAGCTATATAAGATAATGTTGAATCTATGCCAATATAGAGATAAGGAAACGAAAGTCAGCTGTATCAGAGCGGAGGTATACGATGAGGAGAGCGAGGGGCTGAGAACGATTTGCGCACCATGCACGGAATTTAAATTTCCGGAAAAGAAAGCTGCATGCAAAACATGCGTCTATTACGCAAAAGGCTATTGCCATAAATATGAAACTGCCAGAAAAAAAGATGATGAAGCATGCGAATATTATGTTGAATGTGATGAATGATGTCATAACACCGGAGGATGCTGTGGAGGAAGTACGCAGAATGTCAGATACGGCAGTGTATGTGCAAACGCCATTTGATGATATGGTAGTGGTCACATGGGAATCTGGACACGTAGATTCCTACGACGGGTTACAACTGGCCAGAGAGTGGGCGCAGACACCGGACAAGGATGCTTTCCGACAACAATATGGCTTTGACTGGAAGCCATCAGAAACGCTGATCAGAAAGGTGGAGGAAGAGCGTGAGCGAAGACAGGAAGAGAGATAACCGTTTCCGGACAGTGGAGAAATTATTGTATATCCATCATGACTGTGAGAAGACAAGATATCCACAACTGGACAAAGCAATCGACAGGATACGTGATGATAAATACTATCCTATAATAGAGATGCGATACTTCCGGAAGATGAAGATGGATGAGATCATAGAGAAGCTGCCGTATTCAAGAAAGACAGTATATGACAAGCGCAATAAGCTTATTGATCGGATAATAGATGTCATGTATGCGGATGATATCATGAAAGAGATTATGGAAACAAAAAAAGATGCATAAAGTTTTGCATCTTTTTTTACGGAAACATACAGAAGATATATCAAAGCAGTGACAGAAGCTATACGAAAAGGAAACAAAAAGTATACAAAACAGGTGACAGGATGGTGGATTGTCAAGAGGGGATCTACTTTCTATAATCGTACTTATGAAGGAGTGGTAGGATGTTCGATTATTACCACAGGAAGTGGAAGAAGAAACAGAAGCATATCCTGCGTCTGGATAAGTATAAAGACAGGGTGGCTGCGATGTATGGACGTACAGAAGAAGCAACGACCGTACACCATATCTATCCGGCAGAAGAATATCCGGAATATGCATGGTGTGACTGGAACCTGATCAGTGTGAGCCAGGGAAGCCATAACAAGCTGGAGAACAGAAAGACAGGAGAGCTGACAGTGCTGGGAAGGCAGCTGATGGATATAACGATACCCGGAAGGGATTGGAGGAACAAGGCATGAAGTATGAGACAAGGAAAGAACATGAAGACATGCTGAAAGCAATTCTTGAAGCAAAAGAAACGATTATCTGCATGAAAGATGGATATGAAAAGAACATTGCTGCTATACGGAATGAATCCCCCCCAGCTGTGGAATCTGAGAATCATAATTTTTCTACTGGGTAGGGTAACTCTTTCCAACTCCGTTGTTTTTTAGAAAAAGGGGGGGTGAGCACATGCTGACCGATAAAAAGATCACCATCCGGACCAATAAAATAAGAAATGAAACCATCGAAAAAATGCGAAGTTTAGGCGTTTATCGGGAAGAATTCGCCATCCCGATACAGCGGTATGCAGACATGCGCATGCAATATGATATCTTATGCAAAACATGGCGGGAAACAGGCTGTAAAGTGACCGAAAAGTACACCAACAAAGCAGGTGCTACCAACGTGCGGAAAGCGCCGCTGTACCTGTCTATGGAAAATCTGCGTCGGGAACTCATCGAGATGGAGAACCTTTTCGGACTGACACCAAAAGGATTGAAGGCCATAAAATCGAAAGGACTTGAACAGGGCAAGAAGAGCGCCCTGGGCGAGGCATTGGAAAAGCTTGAACACAAATCTTAAGGAAGTCATGGACTACGTGAATGGGATCTGTGATGGATCTATCGTGGCGAACGAATATCGTATAAAGGCTTGCCGACGCTTCCTTGATGATCTGCAAGATGAACGATGGGACTTTAAAACGAGTGACGCTGAATTCGTGATCGGTATCATCGAGCTGACGATATGTCATCAACAGGGAGAATCGCTGGATGGTACTGCGCTGAGAGGGACGCCGTTCCTCCTGATGCCATTTCACAAATTCATCATTTACAACCTGGTCGGATTCAAATTGGCGAATACGAGTATCAACAGGTTTACCGAGTGCCTGATCTTCATCCCGCGAAAGAATGTCAAGACGACATTCGCCGGCGCACTGGCATATGCGCTCGGATTGCTGTGGAGAGATTCCGGGTCAAAGATCTATATCGTTGCGGCCGCGATGAAGCAGACGATGGAGACATTCAAATTTATCGAATACAACATCCGCAGGATGGAAGAAGATGATAATGATCATGAAGGGGCATTCCACATCATTGACAACAACAATGAACACTCGATCGATGCAACGATCGGAAACGGATTATTTCATCTGGATGCGTTGGCCGCAAATCCGGATGCACAGGATTCCTTCAACTGCAATCTGGCCATCGCAGATGAGATCCATGCATTCAAAAAACCGAAACAGTATAACCTGTTCAAGGAAGCGATGAAGGCATACACAAATAAACTCATGATCGGTATATCGACAGCCGGAGACGATCCGAACAGCTTTCTCGCACAAAAGGTAACCTACTGTAAAAAGATATTAGACAAAGAAGTCGAAAACGACCGCTACTTCATTTTCATTTGTGAAGCTGATTACTCCACGGATGAAAATGGTGCGAAGTTTTTGGATTTTACGAATCCGCGGATCCAGGAAATGGCAAATCCCGCATATGGGCGATCGATCCGACCGGATGAGCTGATGGAAGGAGCGATGGAGGCACTCAACGATCCGCAGCAGCGCAAAGACTATTTCGCGAAGTCGCTGAATGTCTTCACGGATGCAATCGACACATATTTCGACATGATGCAGGTGACTTCATCCGATGAAAAATACAACTGGACATTAGAGGAGCTGGCAAAGCTTCCGATCAAATGGTATGGCGGCGCCGATCTGTCGAAGATGCATGACCTTACAGGGGCAACGATATACGGGACCTACAAGGATGTAGACATCACGATATCGCATGCATTCATACCACGGGCGATCGCTCATAAAAAAGCAGATGAAGATAACATACCGGTATTCTGGTGGGAAGAAATGGGATGGCTCACGATGTGCAATAGTAATGTGATCGAATATGAAGATATTGTGAAGTGGTTCGTCAGCATGAAAAAAATGGGCTTCAAACTGAAATGGACAGGATATGATCGCAGATATGCTCGCGAATATGTAATGAAGATGAGAAAAGCGGGTTTCAAAATGAAAGATCAGCTACAGCGATATGTGGAAAAAACAGAAGCCTTCCGTGAAATTGAACGAAAGGTGATCAAACAACAATTCTACTATCTACACAACAAAGCATTTGAATATTGTATCAGCAACGTAAAAGCGATTGAAGATACTGATGAATTCGTACGCTTTCAAAAAGTTATGCCAACACAACGTATCGACTTGTTCGATGCGACCGTCATTGCATGTAAACAGAAGCTGATCGCGAACGAAAAGTCAGCGAATGCAGCGGCATTCTTGGAATAGGAGGGAAACGATGAGCAAGAAGAAATATAAGGGAAAGGTGAGAGCGGACCCGGTGCAGGAAAAAAGTGATAATGCTTCGCTGACATACTTATGCGATGTTGGTGCTTTTGATATGCTGTGCAGCTCCGGATATACATCACTGGCGAAAAATCCGGAGATCATATCGGCAGTCAATAAGATCGCGAATCTGATCGGAAGCATGTCTATCCATCTGATGCAGAATACTACAGATAAAGGTGATATACGTATCCGGAACGGATTATCGCGCAAGATCGACATCGAACCGAATCGCTACATGACGCGTTCGACATTCATCCAGACGATCGTGCGTGCGCTTTTGCTGGAGGGTGACGGTAATGCTGTAGTACTCCCAAAGACGAAGGACGGGCTGCTGGATGATCTATTGCCGATACCGCCAAGTCAGACCACGTTTTTGCAGGATGGATATGGATACAAGATCGTGATCTATGGACAGACCTATGAGCCATGGGATCTCATCCATATCGCTATGAATCCGAATCCGGAAGTGCCATGGAAAGGCGAGGGGTATCGTAAGAGCTTGAAGCAGGTCGCAGAGACACTCCTGCAGGCGAGTATCACGAAGAAAGGATTCATGGAATCGAAATGGAAGCCTTCTATCATCGTGAAGGTGGATGCGGATACAGAGGAGCTGAGTAGTAAAAAAGGGCGTTCTCAGCTGCTGGAAAAATATGTGACCAGCACCGAAGCCGGGGAGCCGTGGCTGCTTCCCGCAGATTCGTTTGAAGTAGAAACTGTTAAACCATTGAGTCTAAAAGACCTGGCGATACAGGAAAATGTGGAGCTGGATAAAAAGACAGTCGCAGCCATTCTGGATGTACCGCCGTTCGTGCTGGGAATCGGAGAATTTAAAGCGGATGCCTGGAACAATTTTATCAATACAAGGATAAAAACGATCTGTCAATGTATCGAACAGGCTTTCACAAAAGCTGTCCTGATCGACCCGACACTATATTTCAGATTCAATGCGCGTTCCCTGCATTCGTATGACCTTGACACCTTGGCCAACGTTGGTGCAAATCTCTATACCAGAGGGATCATGGAAGGAAATGAGGTACGTGATTGGATCGATATGCCACATAAGGATGGCCTGGATGAACTGGTGATTTTGGAAAACTATATCCCGGCCGGAATGATCGGTGACCAGAAGAAGCTGAAAAAGAAAGAAGGTGAAAAGGATGAATAGAGAGACGCGGCAGCTGCGAAGTGCACGGGCAAGGTTTGAAACACGCGAGCAGGACAATGACCTATATATCAGTGGCTATTTCGCGGTATTTGGCAGTACCTACGAAATATGGGAAGGGATGTCAGAAAGTATCGACTCTCATGCATTCGATGATCAGTTGAATGAAGATATCCGTGCTTTGATCGACCATGAGACGCGTCTGGTCATCGGACGCACGAAAGCAGGGACGCTGCAGCTGCGAGTCGATGATACCGGTCTATGGGGTGATGTAAAGATCAATCGCAACGATGTCGATGCGATGAATGTATACGAACGTGTGAAACGCGGTGATGTCGATCAGTGTTCTATCGGATTTGAAATCATTGACGAAGATGTATCAAGTATTGACAATAAGACGCATTGGACGATCAAAGAAGTGAAGCTATATGAAGTGTCGATCGTTACATTCCCGGCATATGAAGAAACCTGCGTAAGTGCAAGGAAGCGGCAGCTGGAAGATATGACAAAACGCAGCTTCGAAGCTTGGAAAATGAATACGATGAAAAAATTGAAAGGAGAATCGTGATGGCATTAAAAGTATTGTTGATGAGAAATAAGGCAGCAACGAAGAAAAAGCTGCTGGAAGAATTGAGAAGTAAGGATGAAGGTTTCCGGACACGGGAACAGGAGCTGGAAGCATCCATCGAGGAGATGGATGAAAGCACACCGGAAGCAGACCGTAAGGTCGTAGAGGACGCTGTGGAAGACCTGACAAAAGAAAAGGATGCTCATGAAGCCGAAAAGAAAAAACTGGAGGATGAGATCGAAGAGCTGGAAAACAAGATCAAGGAGCAGGAAAGTACACCGCCGGAGCCGCAGGCAGGCGATGATCAGGGAGCAAGTCAGAACAGCAGAAGCAAGAGAGGAAAGGATAGAGATATGGAAACAAGAACAGAATTTTTCGGACGTACCATGCAGGAAAGAAGTGCGATCTTCGCAAATGAGGAGGTAAAGGACTTCATGCAGCAGGTACGCTCCTGCATCAAAGAAAAAAGAGCGATTGGTAATGCAGGATTGATCATTCCACAAAACTTCCTGCCGATGATCAAAGAGGTGACCGAAGCAAATTCCAAGCTGCTGAAGTATACTAACAAGAGCGATATCACCGGTACGGCACGCATCACAATCATGGGAAGCGTTCCGGAAGCGGTATGGACCGAGCAGTGCGGAAAGCTGAATGAGCTGGAGTTAGGCTTCAACGATGTGGAAATGGATGGATTCAAGGTGGCCGGCTTCTTCAAGGTCTGCAATGCGTTGTTGGAAGACAATGATGTGAACCTGGCACAGGAGCTGATCAATGCATTAGGTATCGCGATCGCAAAGGCTAAGGATAAGGCTATCGTATATGGAACAGGCGTCAAGATGCCAATGGGAATCGTCACCCGTCTGGCGCAGACCGTAAAACCAAGCGACCACAACGACACAGAGCGGGAATGGAAAGATCTTCACGAATCCAATATCAAAACGATTACCGGAAAGACAGGAAAAGAGTTGTTCAAGGAGATCGTGCGCTGCCTGAAGATGATCTTTACCGATTATGATTCCGGTAATCTGGTATGGATGATGAATCGACAGACAAAGCTCGATCTTGTCGTGGAAGCGATGGATACGAATATGAATGCAACGATCGTCAGCGGTATGAACGATACGATGCCGGTCGTTGGCGGAAAGGTAGAAGAACTTAAGTTCATGGCCGATGGAGATATTGCATTCGGCTATATGACGAATTACAAGGCTGTACAGCGCAAAGGTCTGCAGCTGGGACAGTCTGAACATGTACGTTTCCTGGAGGATCAAACCGTATTCAAAGGTACAGAGCGATTTGATGGAAAGCCGGTCATCGCGGAAGCATTCGGATTGATCAACATCAACGGAAAGACACCGACGACATCTATCGTGTTCGCACCGGATAAAGCGAATGAAGAGGATGTGCAGCTGGCAAGCTTGAAGATCGGCAGCAATAAACTGTTCCCTGTATTCAGTGCAGGAACCTATGAATACATGGTAAATACCTCAAATGCCAGCAGTAAGATCGAAGCGGTTGCGAAACGTGCAGGAGCTGCCATCACGATCAAGAATAAAGAAACACCTGTGAACAATGGTGAATCCGCATCCTTCACGGATGGAGAAAACACGCTGAGCATCACCGTCAGCTTCGCAGGTGTGGAAAAAGAGTATATCGTAACAGTGAACAAGAGCGCAGCAGCATAAAGGCGGTAAAAGCAGATGGATGAAGAATTGCTGCTCACGGTCTTGAAGCAGGACCTGAAGACGCCACCATCTGAGGAACCATATCTGCGCACCTTGTTGAAAAATGCGGAAGCGCTCATGAAGCGGATGGGGATACAGGACGACGGATCGATGGACTATCAATATACCATCGAACATTATGCGGCGTTCCTGTACCGCAAGCGCGCATCGTCAGAAATGATCATGCCGCGCTTCCTACGCTATGAGCTGAACAATCTGCTGTTTTCTCAGAAAGCGAGGGAATGAAGATGGCCTATACATATGATGATGGAATCGTAGATATCTGTGAAAGAGTGAATGTGGCAGAGCCCGGGAATAAGCCGGAGTACGACTATCGTCCAAGATTATCACTGTATTTCGGATATGAAAAGGTCGGCATCGTGCGCAATTATACCGCAAAGCAGGCAGGCGATACGCTGGATGAAGTGATCCACGTATACCGGGAACGTTCGATTTCCGCCGGTAGGGATATTGCAAGCATAGACGGCAGGCAGTATACGATATTGCAGGTGCAGCATGGCACAGATGATGAAGGGATACCGATCACAGTGTTGTCCTTGGAGCGAAGAGGTGAGCCATATGGAACTACTGAAACGAGTACGTGATGCCCTGCTCACGATAACGGAAGACCCTTATCATTCCGAAGCGGAAAACAAGGGAAACCGTTATATCGTGTGGCAGGAAGACAGTGAAGGAGAGTCGCTGTATGTTGACGACAGACATGAAATAACGGTCATCAGCGGGACAGTCGATCTGTTCACAAAGCAGGAATATGATCCGTGGATGAAAGAGATCCCAAAAGCGTTAGAGGACGCGGATATCGCCTGTCATATGGAATCCATACAATACGAAGAGGAAACAGGATACACGCATTATGAATGGCGCTTCGAGGTGTCGTGATGGCAAAGATACAGAACAAAGGTCTGAATGACTATATCAAGGCCATGCAGAGGCTAAAAAAAGGATCGGAAGACATCGTCCGAAAAGGGATATATGATGGTGCCGGTATACTGGCGGACGGATTGAAGCAGGAAACTAAAAAACTGCCTACAGACAATGCATATGGAACAAGTGATGATCCATTGAAAGGGATATCGAACCGCCAGAAAGCGGATCTCATTGACAGTATGGGGATAGCGCCGATCAGAGATGATGGTGATTATGTACACGCTAAGATCGGATGGGACGGATACGGACGTACGAAGACGAAGAAATATCCGGAGGGTGTCCCAAATCAACTCATCGTTCGATCAATCAATAGTGGATCTTCTTTCCGAAAGAAAAATCCATTTGTAAACAGAGCGGTAACGAAGAATAAAAAAACAGCAGTAAAAGCGATGGCGGATACCATCGAAAACGAAATAAAAAAGGAGATGAAATGATATGGCAATCAAAGGATTGAGCATGCTGATCGTCGGCATGTATGACTATTCGGGGACGGGAAACAAACCGACATACAGTGAACCGGCAACAGTCGCGAAGATGGTGGAATACTCACTTACGATCAATCAGAGCGAAGATAATCCGCTATATGCAGATGACATGGATGCAGAACACGATAAGGGTACATTTCAAAATGGCGAATTGTCACTGACAACAGATGATCTGACACAAGAGGCATCGAAAAAGGTGCTGGGTATCCGAACGGAAGAATTCACATATAACACAGATAAAAATGCGACAGAAGGCATTTATGACGATAAACGTGTAGCTCCGTATTTGGGTATCGGCGTGATCGAAGCACATCAAAACAATGATGTCACAAAATACAGAGCAGTGTTCCTGCCGAAGGTATTCTTCAACGTGCCGGAACAAGCGGCAACGACGAAAGGGGAATCTATTGAATGGCAGACACCGACGATCACCGGAACAGTCATGCGCAGTGATCTGGTAGATGAAAAATACGAACATCCTTGGATGATGGACGCATGGTTCCAGACAAGAGCGGAAGCTGCTCTGTACTTGGAATACAAATGCGGAAAAACAGATGCATAAAGGAGGCAGATGGACATGAGAATATCATTACTCAGTATCGAGGGGAAGACATATCCCCTCGTATTCTCCTTGAATGCAGCAGAACAGATCGAGGATGAATATATTCCGGTCACAAAAATGGTGGACTGCTTATTGGAACCTGAAAAATTTAAAAAAAATAGCATAAGTCTTGTAAAGGATATCGTGTATATCATGATGTGCGAAGGTATCCGGTACTGCGCTAGAAAGGAGATCAGGCAGCAGGATGGAAAGGAACTGATACTGGATATCCCGGATAAAGAATCCTTATATGAAAATATCGGATATGAAGATTCCGGAATATTGACGGAGGCAATGTACAGTACGCTCGTCAAATCGAAAAAAAAAGAATCAACAACAAAGTAAAAAAAGGTGAAAAAGGAACTGACGATCACTATCTTTGTTTATCTGTATGGGCTCGCATGATCGGCATGCAGGAGTGTGAATTTGCACACATGCCGATCGGTGAGCTGAGTGATATCGTAGAAATGTATCAGCGTATCAAGGGATATGCGGAAGCTGATAGTGAAATAAACGGGGATTTCATCCCGTCATTGAAATAGTGAGGTGAAGAGATATGGGATATGATATCGGGCCACGTATAGGAATCACAGGAGAAAGAGAATTCAACAATCAGATCCAAAAAATCAACGGAAGATTGAAACTGCTGGGATCGGAGATGAATCTCCTCACGAAAAAATATGATGGGAATTCGGATTCTCTTGATTTCTTGCAGAACAAGAACGAGATATTGAAAAAACAATTGCAGGAGCAAGATACGAAAGTATCCGTTCTGTCAAAAGCATATAAGGAACAGAGTGAGAAACTGGGAAATCTAAAAAAAGAGTTGGAGAATGCCACGAAGGCGTATGGTGAAAATTCTGCAGAAGCATTAAAAGCAGAGAATGCGCTTCGTAAGCAAGAAGATGTGATGGCGAAGTTGGGGACCTCCATCAACGAAACGAAGGGATATTGTGAGGCTTTAAAGAATCAAATTGCCGATAATTCGAAAAAGATGGATGAATTATCAGCAGCTGAAAAAAATGCATCGAGTAAGCTAGGCGAATTGACGCAAGATATCACTCGGCAGCAAAAGGAGCTGGCTGAGCTGCAGAGAGCCTATCAGGAAGCGGCCATCTCAAAAGGAAAAGATGATCGAGAGACGCAGCAGTTGGCCGCACAGATCACAGCACTATCCAAAGATCTGCAAACGAACAAGCAGCGCTTGTCTGCGGTCCAGACGGAATCGAAGCAACTTGCCGGAGCCTTGGATGAAGTAGAAGACAGTGCGAAGGATGCAGGTGATGGTTTTACCATCATGAAAGGCGCGATGGCGGATATCACAGCTGATGGCATCCAGTCGCTTGCCGGAAGCCTAAAGGAACTCGTTACACAAAGTGACGGGGCGAGTGCAAGCTTTCAGGCGGCAACAGGAGCATCTGCGGATGAAATGAAACGGTATAACGAAGAGATGAAAGAACTCTATAATAATGATTATGGAGACTCTTTACAGGATATCGCGGATTCTATGGCACGCGTAAAACAGCAGATGTCCGATCTGGATGATGAAGATCTGAAGAACGTAACAGCAGGTGTGAAGACTTTGGAAGATACGTTCGACATGGACTTCAACGAAACGCTGCGAGGAACTAAACAGCTGATGTATCAATTCGGTCTCTCTGCAGAAGATTCTATGGATCTGATCGCCATGGGAGCACAAAATGGGCTGAACTATACGGATGAACTCGGAGATAACATATCGGAATATGCCGGTAAGTTTGCTCAGGCTGGTTATGGCGCGGATGATTATTTTCAGTTGCTGAAGAATGGTTCACAAAACGGTGCTTACAATCTGGATAAGATCAATGATGCGATAAACGAGGTAACGACACGACTTGCGGATGGGACGATAGAGGATTCTTTGGATATGTTTTCTTCGGAAACGGGAAAAGTTTTCAAGGCATGGAAAGACGGACGTGCTACACAGAAAGATGTTATCGACGCTATCGTAAAAGATATAGGAAAAACGACGAATCAACAGAAAAAGCTCACAAAAGCAGCAACTGCATTTGGTACGATGGGAGAGGACGCGAATGCAAAATTCGTGGAATCATTGACCAGTGTCGGAGATGAATTTTCGGACGTCAGTGGGAAGATGAAGGAGATACAGGATATCAAATACGGGACTGTAGAAAGTCAGTTGCGCGGTTTGGGAAGGACATTGCAGACCGATCTCATGGAACCTATGATCCAGGATGCGATGCCGGTATTAAAAGGCGGCGTAGAATGGATGATCGACAATCTGCCATTGGTCGAGGGTGCCCTCGTTACATTGGGCACAGCTGCCACGACTGCATTTGCAGTAAACAAGATTTCGAAATTTAAAGATTCCATCACGAATATAGCAGGTGGTCTGACGAAGCTCGCAACAGCAGACATTCCGGGAGTTTCAAGTGCGCTGGGAGGTCTGGGATCACTCCTTGCGGCTCATCCTTTATTGGCGCTGGCAGGTGTGGCAACAGCTGCAGGAACTGCGATGTTCATCTTTTCGCAAAAAACGGATGCCGCCACAGAAGCGATAAAGAAAAGCAGTGAGGAAACACAGAAGCAGATAGATGCCTGGAAAGAGATGCAAGCTGCGCAGGAGGAAGCAGTTGAGGGGATATATGGAGAATTTGAGTATTATTCGCAGCTGAGGGATGAATTAAATAGTATTACCGATGCGAACGGAAAGGTAAAAAAAGGATATGAAGATCGTGCGGGTGTGATCCTGGGAATATTGAACGATGCATTGGGAACAGAATTGCAGATGAACGGAAACATCATAGCCGGTTACAAGGAGCAGATGGAAAACATCGATGCTCTGATCAATAAGAAAAAAGCACAGGCACTTGTCGATAGCGGGATGGATGAATATACGGAGGCCGTCAAAAAGAATGCACAGGCCACCAGAGATATGATGAAGGCAGAAGAAGAATATGCAGCTAAAAAAGCCGAGTTGCAACCCGAAATAGATGCGTTGTCAGAGAAAATGATATCCAGTGCTGATAAAACGGCGCCAAAACTACGAGAACAGCTTCAGGCGGAACTTGATGTGTATAAAGAGAATTACGAAAAGAAAAAAGAACTTGCGGATGGATACATGCAAACGATCGTAGATCATGAGTATATGATGGAGGAATTGGAAAAAGGGACCGCAGAAAGTCAAAAAAACATCATAGATTATGTAGAGAATACATACAAAGAAAACGGTAAGAGTTTGCAGCTATCCACGCAGGAACAGATCAAAGCGCTCGAGGGTTACATCGAAGAGAATAAGAATAGTGAAAATGAGGTAGTACAAAATAAAGTAAAGTCCTGGAAGGAACAAGTCGAGATAAAAAAGAAACAGCTCAAAGAGGAGTTGGGCGTTGTAACAGATGCCATTCCGGAACATGCAACCTTGTGGGAAACGATGTGTACTGCCGGATTGAATGCTTATAAGAAAAATGAGGATCAATTCCTCAGTGCTGCATTCGAACAAACAGAAAAAGCGAAAAAGGGCATCGATGACGGTACACCGCAGACGGAAGCCGCATGGCAGGCTCTTGCGGATGAAGGATATGCAGTACTGGATGGAAATACATGGAAATACACGGATGCCGGAGAAAATTATGCGCTTGGATTGAAGAACGGAGTAAACAACAGAGCGGGAGAAGTGTTTGGTGCAGTATCGAATATGGGGCTTATGATGATATCGGCTTTGCACGACTCTCTAAAAGAAAATTCTCCATCGAAAGCGGCGTTTGAAGCAGGTGATTTCTTCACGATCGGAACGATAAACGGTGTAGAAAACGAAAAAAAGAAATTGTTTTCCACGATCACTGATATGGGAAAAGGTATGGTGGAACGTTTGCAGGATAATTCTGCAATCATGCAGCGGGCACAAAGTGAGATGTTCGGTGTAAACGGCACTTTCTTGTCAAATACAAAGGCAATCTTAGAAAGTGAACAGGTGAATCAGATAAATGTATATCTGGATAGCAGAATGATCGAACAGATGGTAGTTAAACGTGTGAACAGAAACCAGACATTCAAAAGTATAGTGACAGGAGGATGATGTCATGTACCATATGTTTTTAAATGATGAATGCAGCGAAACCTTGCGTCTATACGTCGTGAAGCGTCCGGATGTCCCGTCACCGCAAAAACGATATAACGAAAAAGGACTTCCAGGACGGGACGGTAAGCTGTATGAGGATACAGGATATTATGAAGACATCACGATATCTGTAGAATTGAACTATATGACATCCCCGGATAATTGGAACAATGTATGGCGGATGGCGAAACGCTGGTTGCTTACATCCGTTGGAAAAAGATTATCTTTCAGCGATGACAGATCTGTATACTACAGGATAAAAAAAGTCGAAGTATCTACCAATGCCAGAAATTCGTTGAGAATAGGAAGGTTTACCGTGAGTCTTACATTAGACCCGTACACCTACCTATTATCAGGCATACAACTATATGACCCACAACAGATAAAGGATAATCCATATGAAGAAACGACACCTGTTTATTTTATAAAGGGCGAGGGAGTGTGCACATTGACGGTCAACGGACATGCGATAAAGGCAAACGTAGGACAAAACCTTACCATCGATACATATCGTAGGATAGCGTATCGAAGCGACGGAACATTGCACAATACTGCCATCAGTGGAAATTATGAAGATATGCTGCTGATTGAAGGAGAAAATAAGATATCAATATCCGAACCGGCGAAATTCACACTGACCATACAACCGAACTGGAGGTGTATATGATGATCCAGGTATATAAACCGGGAAATCGCAATTTTGATTATAATGGTGATTATAATCTGAACCCCATAACGTGTGAGCTTAAGATGAAACTGAAAGGAGAATGGGTGGTAACGCTCAGAAATCCATTGGATGAGAATATGGAGGGTATTGTAGAAAATTCCATCCTATGCATGGACACTCCCATCGGCAAGCGGCAGTTATTCATGATCAATGAAGTGGATAAGAATGATGACTTTATCGAAGCCTATGCAATACCTATATTTCTTACGAATGATATATATTTCTTCGACACTCGCGTCGTGAATAAAACTGCACAGGATGCATTGAATATCATGTTTAAAGATACGAAGTACAAAGGATATTCCGATATATCGAAAGCGAATAGTGCTTATTATCAGGAAATGTGTGCAAATGAAGCGATCAGCGGAGACAATGATAATGCATTTTTGAATAGATGGGGAGGCGAACCGATCTATAAGAATTATGAGATCTATCTGAATAAACGTGCCGGAGCTGACAATGGGATGCGTGCTGAATTCGGGTTCAACCTAACGGGCGTTGAAGAAAAAGTCGATATGTCGGAAGTGGTTACCAGAATACGCCCAAAGGCATACAACGGTCATATGCTGCCTAACAATGAAACGGTCGATTCGCCGAATATAGAAAAGTATGAGCCACGAAGATTTCCGCCGGTGGTATTTGAGTATACTGATATCAAGTTGAAAGAGGATGCCCAGGAAGGGGACGAAGAAAACGGCATCACGATATGCGATACAAAAGCGATCCTCTATCAAAAGCTGCGAGAGCGAGCGAAACGTGAGTATACGATCAATAAAGTAGATATGCCGATCATCACATACAACGTTCAGATGGTAGATCTATCCAAAACGGACTTATATAAGGAATATAGTGAATTAGTGAGAGTATCGCTTGGAGATACGGTACATGTATCCCATCGTAGGTTAAAAATCGAAACGACACCTCGTGTCATTGAATTAGTATACGACGGGATAACCAATAGCGTAACATCTCTTACGTTGGGTGATCATAAAGAAGATTATTTTGATAGATTATCGAAAACGCAGCATATCGTAGATACCATATACGATAAAGTGAGCAACACGATCATGGCGCAGCGTATTGCCGGTGTCGTAAATCTCATGATGACATCGCTAAAGGCTCAAAAGGACATAGCTAAAAGGCAGGATGTACGTGCGATCCTATTCGAAGATATCGATAAATCATCTCCTACATATGGAGCGCTTTGTATAGGAACACAAGGCATACAGATCGCTAAAAAACGAAATGAAACGGATACGGACTGGAAATGGGGAACGGCGATAGATTTTGAAGCGATCAATGCGGACTATGTGATCACCGGTATACTGACAGACAGGAATGGAAAATTCTATTTGAATCTGGATACCGGAGAATTACGAATGAAGGATGGAAGCTTTGCAGGAACGATATCAGGTGCTACCATAAATGGTAGCAAGATCATCGGAGGAACGATAGAAATAGGAAATAATTTTTCAGTTGCTAAAGACGGAATCATGAGATGCGCTGATGCAGTCATGAAAAATGTAACGATGGAATCGGGGATATTCAAGGGTAAACTTACAACAGAGTATGATGCTTATATCGGGCACGATCTACATTTGAGTTATGAAGTAGGAAAAATCAGTAAAATAACGCTCGGAGAAAAAGGAGATACAGAGATCACATTGAGTAAAGACCAGATAAGAATCAGTATTTTCAACAACAATACCGACCTGTTATCAAGACCATCGATTTCTATAACCAAGGACGATATATTATTGAATCTTAACGAAGATAATCATATCCGTATAAGCTCTATTTTAGGTGTGATGATGAAGACAAAAGGTAAACTGATCGATATGAATTATGACATCTGACGAAAGGAGGCAGAATGATGATCAAAGTGACACGGAAAGGCTTGACATTGACATTAGATGCGGCAATCATCCCAGCGCAAGGCTCGGCAGATGTGCCGGTACAATATATCAACGATATGGACGCATATAAAGACTATATCATCGTACCGAAAATCGGATGGTATAAAAAAAATGGCGTGTACTCTGTGGCGATTGCGAGATATAGCAATAAAGTATTCAAGATACCTGCGGAAGCATTCGGACAGGATGGAATCATCTTTATCGCGATAGAAATGACAGATCCAAAGGATGCTGCTCATATCGAAGTTACGCAACAAATAACAGCACGCTGTACACCGGCACCGAATGGAACTGTCATACTTCCGAGCAAAGATAAATGGCAGAAGGTAGTTGCAGACTTCGTGAAGCAGTATATGGATTCGGAGTTTGAAACACCGGCATCTGAACTGATCGAGAAGCAAAAAGAACAGATAGCATATATTCAGAATGCTTTGGATACGGGAGCATTCATCGGGCCAAGAGGACCACAAGGGATACAGGGGGGAACAGGCGAAAAAGGAGAAAGAGGGGAACGTGGTGATAGCGGTGTGATAACAGCGGCGAATGGCGTGTTCACATTTGTTGGAGATGCGGCCGGAAATCTGTATTGTTATTATGCGGATTCTGCAGCGCCGCCGACATTTGAAGTAGATGAGAATGGCGATATCTACATGGTTATACCGGGATAAGGAGGGTTAAATATGGCTAAAGCTTTAGTAGGTAATTTTAAAGGTCCTAAAGGTGATACGGGAGCAGCCGGGCCTGCAGGACCACAAGGACCACAAGGACCACAGGGGAAAACAGGCCCGACTTCTGTAAATGATGCGACAGGAAAACCACTATTATCAGTACCTATGACTGCACCTGAAAATGAAATCATAGATGGTGATTTTCAATGTAATCAGCTAGGGAAAAGCGTTTATGGGGATAATGGTTATTGTCTTGATATGTGGTACTTTTATTCTTATGGAGATGGTACGAAGAAGAGTGTAACAAAGCTGACAGATGGCATAAGGATAAATAATACTGACTATGGATGGGTATCAATAAACCAAGCGATACCAGATCATTACCGCGGCAAGAAAGTGACGATCGGTGTAATGGTTGAAAATATAGCATCTAATGCAGCTGCATCACAGTCTTATCCGGCAAATGTGAGAATCTGTGAAGCAAATACAATAGGTGGAATGTATAACGAGCAGAGCTATGGAGTGACACGGATAGAAAGCGCGGGATTGCATACCGTTACGATCGATATCCCATCTGAAAAAACATACGATATCTTAAAATTCATGTTAACTGTCTATGGCAGAATAGATGTGAAATATTGCTTTATGTATACAGGATCGATCGCCTATGCACACGCGAAAGAGGATTACACCTTAGCGATGTTAAGAAGTATGGCATATTTTGAATATTTCGGAGACAATCAGACGTGCGTATTATATGACAATACAGCAACATGCGCCAGACCTTTAGTTAATATGAGAGTACGTAAAATGTCTAAACCGACAGTAACGATAGAGGGATTTTACGACATAAGTGATACCCAAATTAAATTTCCTGTTACTTTATCTTCCGTTACGGTCGATGTAAATAGGATCTTATATTTTATAGCAAATAAAGCCATCGGAAAGACCATGTGTTTTGTGAAAGACATACGTATCGATTGCCGACCTGTTTAGGAGGGATAACATGCAAGAAGGAATCTATAAGGTATATGCCCATATAAATGAAAAACAGCTTGTAGATGGAATAGAATCGACTGCATTCTTTCCGGAAGCTGATTTGGAATCACGAGGATATATACATATTGATGATGGTTATGATAATGCGGTATACGGCCATGCACAGGCAAATTATTTAGAAATGAAATATAGTCAGCCTATGTATGATGATGTGCTGCAAAATAACTATATCTATGAAAACGAGAAGATCAGAAGATTGACAGAAGAGGAAAAACAAGAGTTTTTTCCACCTGTCGAGCCGGAATTGTCTGAGCAGGAAAGATTCAATGCTGCTGTCCTGCTTGAATTAGCAAAGCTGAAGGCAGGTGATACAGCATGATGTATCGTTGGATCAAAGAGTATTATGATGCCGGAATCTATAAAGACAGTGATCTGGAAATATTTGTAGCTGGTGGGATGATAACGAAGAAACAGGCTGAAGAAATAAAAGCCGGATAGGGGGTAATCCAAGTATCTCGCATGGGCGTGCGTTAAACGCCTTACATATTGCCAAGAATGGCGGAAAGAGATGAGGTATATGAAACATATGGCACAAACAATCACAGACAACTACAACGCATTTGTGGGCACTGTTATAGCAGTTATCAGCGTGATATTCGGAGAACACTGGTATCTGTTTGCTTTGTTCCTTGCACTTAATATTGCAGACTGGGTAACAGGTTGGATGAAGTCAAGAATCATGAAAAAAGAAAATTCAGTAAAGGGTTGGCAAGGAGTACTTAAAAAGATTGGATACTGGATCATGATCACGTTTGCATTTATGGTTGCAGCGGGCTTGATCGAAATCGGTGAGATTATTGGTGTAGACCTACAGATTACAACGCTGCTTGGATGGTTCGTGCTGGCAAGTCTGATTGTGAACGAAGCACGTTCCATCTGCGAAAATTTTGTTGAAGCTGGATTCAACGTACCAAAAATATTGAGTAACGGCTTAGCTGTTGCCGACAAACTTATTAACAAAGAAAGCGAGGACGAAGAATAATGAAAATATTACTCATTGCAGGACATGGTGCAGGCGATCCAGGAGCTTCCGGATGTGGATACAAAGAAGCTAACCTTACCAGAGAGTTAGTCAACCTGATTGCTCCAAACCTGAGAAAATATGCAACTGTGGATGTATACAACGAAAACCGCAGCGCATTCTATGATGTGCAGAACGGTACATTCAAAATCGGAAGCTATGATTATGTGCTGGAGGTACACTTCAATGCATTTAATGGATCCGGACACGGAACAGAAATCTTTGTGACAGACAGTGAGCAATATACCGACGTGGAACAGTCCATCATGAATAAATTAGGGAAGCACTTTGTGAAGCGTGGTGGATCTGGTGTAAAGACGACAAACTGGCTGGTAATCTATACATGTAAATGTTTAGGTATCAGCTCCGCTCTGTTAGAGACATGCTTTATCGACAACAAGGCAGACATGGCTGAATATCAGGCAAACAAGGAATCCATCGCACAGGGCATTGTAGACGGCATTGCAGAAGGCTTCCAGCTGAAAGCAAATAGCACAGAGCAGAAGCCAGGGAACAAACCTGCAGTGCAGAATAAACCTTCCAAGCCTGCGAAACCGGCACAGCCTGACCAGATTTTGAATGTTGGAGAATACTTCACAATTCCGGGAGTGCATAGCGTAGACCAGGTTTTAGACAGTATGGACAGCATCTGGTGCGAGGAGATGACCGGAAACGGTGGTAACTCCATTCAGGCGGGACCACTTACCAAGTGCGATAAAAACGGGAAGAAAACAAAGTCACAGCGCTTTTACGTAGGTGATTACTGGATGTGTGACAAGAAATTTAAAGTGCTGGATGTGGATAAACCTACAAATTCAGTACAGGCAAATGTCGGAGGTCGTAAAATCTGGTTGTATGCCGGTCCATTGCGTGAAGTCTAAACATAAAATTACCACTCATTCCTTCGGGGATGGGTGGTATTTTTTTTGTGTTATAATAATAGTATATGGAGTGGATATTATGAGTATAAAATATGATCTAACTGGTAAACGATTTGACAGATTGTATGTCATAAAGTTAGACGGGAAAAATAAAAGTAATGAATATCTATGGCTGTGTAAATGTGACTGCGGACAACTTTGTCATGCAACAACATATGCACTGCGGCATGGTATCAAACGCAGTTGCGGATGCATCACGCGGGAACGAACCAGCAAACAGCTGGAAGGAAAGCGAATTGGGAGGCTAACCGTCCTAAAGAGATTGGACAAGAAAAAGCATGATTGCTATATGTGGCTTTGTAAATGCGATTGCGGAAACACATGCGAAGTAAGAACAGATGCCTTAACAAGAGGAGTAACAAAAAGCTGTGGATGCATGCATATAACATCGTTGGATGATAAGCGCAGGAAGCTGTATGTAAAGGATACTGGCTTACAATATGTCGGTGATTATAATAAGCCAAGAAAAAGCAAAACAGGCTTTACAGGAGTAGTATACGATAAACGCAGGGCAGGTAATAAATATTATGCAAAAGTAAAATTTCAGGGTATATACTACTATCTTGGGAGTGCAGCAACTGCAGAAGAAGCATACGAATTATACAAATCAGGTAAAGAAAAAATACACAAGAAGTTTCTCGCGGAAAATCCTGAATATCTGCAAAGAGTTGAGGAATTGAGAAAAAAAGCGTCTAAAAAAAGATAAACCCTGTCTCTATTCAGAAGGCAGGGTTTAGATCACTTCTTTTTACTTCTTTTATATATTGGGCGCCATAGGTCTTCGCCTCTATCGCCGTTCAAATATCGATGAAGCAATGTATCATATGAAATATTAGTGATTTTTGATAATTCATTTAAAGTTACTATTTTGCCTTGATAATCGATTTCCATTTCGCTTTGAAGATTTCTCCAAAGCTCTTTTCCACGATCACCATTTCTATAACGCCTATGTAAAGTGGTATAACAAATTCCGGTTCTACTTGACAATTCCTTAAGATTTATTTTTTCACCTTCATAATCCACTAAAATTTCATTTCCCATAGATTTTTGAAAGAGTTGTGAACCGCTTGCGCCTTTAGAATAACGCTTCCATAAAGTAACATAATCAATTCCAGTTTTTTTTGATAATTCATATAAAGACACTTTTTCACCATCATACTCGACATATATTTTCGCTTTTTTGCTTATTTTTCTTTTATATTGCTTTATCTTCCCTGTCCATAATTCTTCACCTCGATATCCCTTATCGTAACGATATCTTAATGTAGTGTCATTTATACCTGTTATACTTGATAATTCTGGTATTGTTACCTGGTCTCCATAATAATCAACACAGATCGTACACTTACCATTATTTGTAAATCGTTCAGGGCTCCATAATTTTTCGCCTCGATATCCAAGATAATAACGTTGTCTCAAATTATTCTCGCTTATTCCAGTTAAAGTAGATAGCTCAGGAAAGGTTACTTGTTTACCATGATAATCAATATAGATTTTGAAAGATCTTTTTTTGGGTAACGGATCGTTGCTCCATAATGCTTCACCTTGATGTCCTTTATTGTAACGATCTCTTAATGTAGCTATGCTTATACCAGTTAATTTTGATAATTCAGGAATTGTTACTTGTCTGCCATAATAATCGACATAAATATTTGCCTTATTTGGTAGTCGATTAGTGCTCCATATTTCTTCGCCGGAGCATCCTCTTTTCAGCCTTTCATATATCGTACTGCAATTTACACCAGTTATTTTACTTAACTCAGTAAGATTTACATATCTTTTTTCAGGTGTGTAATATACAAGAGTCTCATTTGACTTCTTGATAATACTAGCGCGTTCTACTTTTCTTTTTTCTTCTGGATCGTTATTTAACATATCTTTTAAATATGGTTCATGCAACTCCTCTTTTGCTTTTAAGTAAGCATCGTGCGCTTCCTCCGCTGTATCAAATTCTCCAAGATGATGTTGTTTACCTTTAAAAGTTATATCTGCAGCATAGCGGTTTGTGCGTTTATTAAGAGATACGCCACGATAACCGCTTTTGTTATTTTTTCGCGGCTTATCACCATATAGCTTGTAGGGGTCTGAGCCATCAACACAATGGTTACGTGTAATGGCGCCGAGTTTCTTACCATTGATAGTTTTAAGGCATCCGCAGCTCTTTGTCTGTTTATTTCTGAGATTTCGCAGCGATACAACAATAGTATTTCCGCAGTCGCACTCACAATTCCAATAAGCATTACCGCTCTTATCGACTTCACCGGTCGGAGAAATAGCTCTAAGCATTCCGTATCGCTTACCTGTTATATCTTTTCTAGGTCTTGCCATAGCCCTCTCCTTTACACGATCAATATATCATTGGATATATAAGACACATCAGTAAATACAGTGTAAGATATAAGCAACCTATCCATATCAGATATTTTCCGTTCGCCTTTTTCCCATGCTAATAGCGTGCGCTTACTGGTTATATAAATATCGGCCATCGCCACTTTGGTAAAACCGAGCTTCTCGCGCAAAGCAGCAACACTGCAGCGCGTTAATTCGTAAATATAATTTAAGATATCGTTTATCTCGTCAGCACTATATCCGAGTGCCCAGTCATCATGATCGAGAGACATGGCCTCTTCAATAAAACTTTCTTTATCTGCGCAATGCTGAGCTTTTTTATAAAAATATGAAAACGTCTGAAATGACACTTGTTTTTTCATTTGTTACCTCCTAAAAGTGAATGAATGAGGAGCTGTGAAGCTCCTCGAATCAATTTAATATTCAATGCTTCCAAATTCGCTGTCCAAAACTTCCTTGAAATCTGGATCTAATTCCAGGTATCTATTCAAAA
>OAUF01000422.1_pt1 | contig 33262 bp, 33 predicted proteins | sample 1495111 | NCBI WGS metagenome assembly OAUF01 (sample SAMEA2580002, study PRJEB22360) | human gut metagenome | reverse complement strand
GCTCAAAACAGCGGCCCCGCAGAACCTGCCCCCGCGCCGAACATCTCGGCAATGATCTTGATTTCAGCCACGGCCGCCGCCTCAATGCCGAAGCCGCCGACAACCGACGCGATCAGCATAACCGCGGTGGGGCTGTCGCCCGCAACGTTGCCCAGCAAATTGGAAAGCGCTTCGAAACCGCCGCCAAGAGTTATCATATTCAGCAGAACATCGATGGTGACGAACACAACAAACATATGCGCCTGGCTTGCGATTCCCTTGCACAAAGAGCTGACGGCATGGTCGATGTTGATTCGCGCAAACAGGCTGATGACAACCGCCAGCAGGATCATCACGATCAAAGCGTAGTTGGTTCCCTGCTTGGTCATGATTCCATACGCGACCAACAGCACAAAGGAGGCCAAAAACGCGATGGTGGTCAGGCGCTCCTTCGGGGTGATCACGATATCGTCCAGATTCGTGATGCCGTCGCCGAGCTCATATTTCTCTTTGCCCTCGGTGCGCTTTTGGGTACGCTTTACCGCGAACCACATGCCGCCCAGCCAGAAGAGGGAAAACGGCAGCGCAGCGCCGAGCATCAGCTGGCTGTAAGATAGCTTTGTCACTTCCATCGTGATGAGGGTCACGCCGGTCAGCGGCCCCAAGATCAGGCCGATTTCACCGGATACCTTAAACAGGGCCGCCACCACGGTAGGGGTGATGCCGAGCGACGCCATAACCGGGATCATGATGGGGGCGATGACCGCATTCCCCCCGCCAAGCGTTCCCAGCAGGCCGCAGATGAGAATGGAACAGACAATCAGGGCAATTTTTGCCTTTGTCTGCGTGTTCACGCCGATGCCCTTGACGATCCAGTACACCAGCGTGTGGGTGACTCTGGTTTCCGTCATCAGCACACCGAGCCCGGCGCCGGTCATAATAATGACACCGATCAGCGCCGTGGTGGAGCCAAGGCTTTGCGCGAAGGCCGCGGCCAGCATTTTCAGGTTCTGGCCCATCATGATCGCCGCGATGGCGATACCCACGATGATGCCAGAGGTGTTGTCTTTCCCCATAAACACCATTACGATGTAAACAACCAGGGGAAGCAGTGCCAGCAGGGATGGGGCGGAAAACAGTGCCCAGCTACCCATTTCCATAAAATATACCTCCTTCTATTCTGATGCCATACCGGCAATGGACGGCGTGAGAAACCCAATCTCAGTTCTGTTCCCGCCTGCAAGAGAACGCCCTATTGGCAATGAAAAAAATAAGAAAAAGCAGGACGGCCACTCTCAACAATGAAAAGCATTCTGAAGCAAACGGAACGCTTCTTTGCCGCAATACCATATTTATGTTGTGTGCAAAAGAATTTTTCCGGTTTTGGAAGCGGTGCGTTCCTCATTTTTCAGGGCAGGAACCCCTCCGACAATCACATGGGTAATCCCCGCCGGCTTTTGGTTGGAATCGAGATAGGTGCAGCGATCCTCCACGGCGTTTTCGTCAAATACGGTAAGATCCGCCGCTTTGCCCGGCGCGATTACGCCGCGGTCGGTAAGGCCGAGAATCTCCGCAGGCAGTCCGGTCATCTTATATCCCGCGTCCTCCAGCGGCATCAGCCGGTGCTCACGCACCGTTTGGAGGAAACGGGGGAAGGTACCGTAGCTGCGCGGGTGCACCTCTACATCCATCACAGCGCTGTCAAACGGATAGTTGACGCCGTCACTGCCCACCGCAATGCGCATATCCTTCATGATGCGCAGCATATCCTCCTGATTCAGGCAGAAATAGTTGCAGGCCACGGAGCCCTGGCTCTTTACCAGGCACCGGGCCGCCGCTTCTTCGGGCAGGCAGCCCAAAAGCTCTGACAGCTCCGCCAGATTTCTGCCGTTGGCCTCGGGCATATGGTCCATGGTGGAGACGATCATCACCGCCTCGGCTCCGCCCCGGTTCTCCATTTCGGCGCGGATTTCGGAAAGGAGCCGTGGCGTCGGCTCCTCGAGCCGTTCCACCAGCTTTTGCAATCCGCCGTCGAACGCCCATTTTGGGCAAAGCGCCGTCAGACTGGTGGAGGTAGCCGTATACGGGTACTGGTCGCAGGTGATGGTGAGTCCCTCGGCGCGAGCGTCCTCCAGTTTTTGCAGCAGCTCTTCCGCACGCCCCCACTGCGGCCTGCCCATCAGCTTTAAATGCGAAATTTGCAGGTGTACACCGGAGCGGCGGGTCACCTCGAGCATTTCGTCCACAGCCTCGAAGATCCGCGGGCCCTCGCTGCGCATATGTACCGAAACAATGCCGTTATGCCGCTTTACCACCTTGGCCAGCGCCGCTATTTCGTCTACCTTGCCGAAGCTGCTCGGCGGGTAAATCAGCCCCAGCGACATGCCAAACGCGCCCCGTTTCATCTCGCGGTCGAGCACCTGCTCCATCTGCTCCAGCTCCGCCGGCTCGGGGTCGCGCAGACCAAAGCCCATCACACTGCCGCGCAGCGTGCCGTGGCCAACCAGCATGCCGTAATGGGTCGACGGCGGCGCCAGTTTGGCCCGTTTGGCCACATCTGAAACAGAGTCCTCGCGCAGCTCAAGAGCCCCCATCGGAATCGCCAGCGTCCCCTGATAATAGCGGTTGATTTCTTTGCGGTACCGGTCGTTGCTCGGAATGGTGGAAACCCCGCAATTGCCGGTAATTTCGAGCGTAACTCCCTGAAACAGCTTTGCCTGCGGCTCAAAATCCTGAATCAGAGGGCTTGCGTCGGAGTGCGTGTGAATATCGATAAACCCGGGCGCGACGATTTGCCCGTGCGCATCCAGCACCTGCCCTGCTTCCCCCTCAAACCGCTCACAGACAGCGGCGATTATTCCGCCCTCAATGCAGAGATCCGCCCGCTTTCGTTTGGCGCGCGTACCGTCTGCCAGTATTCCGTTCTTGATCACCAGATCATACAAAACCAAAACACCTCCCGTTAATATTTGGCGCCGGGCTTTCGCACCGCGCGCCCGTCGTACCGTCCCTTACGGGCAAGCATATTAAAACATGTGAAAGTCTATTCCTTGCCCGGTCAGTTGACTGTTTTTGTCTTAGGCATTGAAAGCACAGATTTCATCTTTTCCGTCAGGTTCATTCCGTTGGCACGGCAGTGCGAGAGAATCGCCCTATAGGAACGCAAAAGGACCCTAACAGTCACAAAATAAATTGCAACGCATTAGGATCCTTTTTACTTTGAAACCGGGGGAGACCCGGTCTCTGTAAATCAAATCATTTGCCTTTGTCAGTCATGATTTCATTGTGTGTGGTTTGCCGTCCATTCGGTAAAGCTCAATCCGAAAAGGTTGTTTCGGATGCCCTTTTCCGAACGGGCGGCAGAAGCTTGGAAAAAATTTTTTAATAGAAGTCTTGCATATATTAATACCACAGTTGAATCGCGCCGTCAATACTTAATCCGCTATTTCGTATGAAGTATCAATAAATTATAATAAATCTTCAAAATATAACACATATTCTCTAAAAAAATCAATATTATTAACCGCAACTAACTTTATGACCAATTTATGAATGAATTTTACATTTCTATAACTTTCATTTCATATGGTGACAGTGCCTTTCAAAATGCTCTGTACGGCGATTGACTTTGCGCCTTTCCTATGCTACCCTAAAAGCAGTTTGAGCCTGTAAAGCGCTTTGCGGGCGGTCAATGGAAAGGCAGGGAACAGGATGAAAAAAAACAGCGGTCTGGTGTATGTAACCGGTGTGGCAAGACCTACGCCGGACAATCCGATTGCCGTTAATTACGACCGGCTTCTGGTCATTTTGATCTTTGAGCCGGAGACCGGTGAGATTGTGGACGCAGAGGTAAACATGATTTGCAGTACCACCCGCAACTTTATAAAAAGCCTGCTGGTGGGCTACTGTTTATATTCGGACATCCCTCAGATTATGGAAAATATTCAAAGCCGCTACTGGGGCCTTTCCCGCCGCGCGCTGATCGTGTGCATGAAGGATGCGCTGGCAAAGGTGACCGATCGGCTGCGGCAAATGGGCCGTGAGAATCTTATCAAAGAAACCCATAAAAAGGGAGGAACGGTTGTGCGACACAAAGAAGATACGATCTGCGTGGTGGGCTTTTCCAAAGCGGTCAATAAAAACCCCATTGTCATCGGCAACCAGCTGTTGATCGGCTCGTTCCTGATCAAAACAACCACTGGTGAGATTCTGGACATGCAGTTCAACACCATCTGCCCCAAAACCTCCGAATTTTTATCGCACCTGATTCTGGGCCTGAGCTTTTATACGGAGCTGGACGAGATGATACGGCGGATTCAGGATCAGTACTGGGAGGATTCCAACCGCGCGGTGATTACGATTCTGCGGGACGCAAACAATAAAGTGCTCAACTGGAAGCTGGAAAACGAAAAGAAAAAGAACGCGCAGAATCCATAAACCGCAAAGATGCCGCCATACAGAAAGCACAGGAGCTCAGTGGCCCCTGTGCTTTTCTTTGCGATTTTTCTTTCGCTGCTCATACCGTTGATTTTTTTCAGCTTCCCGCTGTTCGGCAGAGACGGCTCTGCGTTTCGTTTTCATTTCTTCCCTGGCCTGCTGCAATGCCTGCTGCGCCTTTGTTCCCACCCCGGCCGGGCGAAGCTGCCGGCTGATTTCTCTCTGCATCCGTTTCGGGTTCCTGATTTTTTCAAAAACCGCCTCCGCGGTCGGCGCAGGCCGAACAAAAGCCGGGGATAGCTTTTGAGCAGAAAGTCATATACCTCATAGTCCTTTGGCTCTGTCCCGAACGTGATTTTGCACACCTCGTACGCGTCTCCGCATTCCCGTTCGTAAACTCCTACCCAGAAGGGGTTCTCAAAATACACGGTCAGCCTGGAAAAAATCCGTTCCATCGTACATCCTCCTTTTATTGTGCCCTGCAAAGAACGGACAACCAAGGAGGCAGGTTACTGACGGCTCTCGCCGCGCCCGGACTACCAACCGGGACTGTGTTTTTATCTTTGCAGCTTTATTGTAGCGTTGGCGGTGGAGAATGTCAAAGGCTTTTCTTTACGGCCTGTGCGGCGAGGCCGCACAGAATTTTATTTTTCGCCAGTTTGCTTTTCTGTCCGGGGTTGCTTTTTTTCTCTGCTCCGTGGGTGAAATTGATAAAAAAACTTCTCTGTGTCCTCCGCGGTAAAAAACACTTACCTGAATAACAAAAAACACAGCGCCCGCTCCGGCAAACCGCCGGAAACAGGCGCTGTTTTTTCAGAAAGTGCAGAAAGCTGCTGGAAAACGGGGCAGTGCAGGGTTATTCCTCGGGAGCCTCCCCATCCTCGGGTACCGCCTCGTCGAGAACCTCTTCTTCCACCAGGTCTTCGGCGCTTTCGGCAGAGCCGTCGTCCTCAATCAGGGAGTCGTCGGTTTCTTCCTCGTCGTCGTGCGGTGCTCTGGCCAGAGTGACCACGCGGTTCTCCACGCCATTCACACGCATGACGCGCACGCCCTTGCTCGGGCGGGCACAAACGCGGATTGACGCCGCATGAATGCGGATGATGACGCCGTCGGAAGAAATGATGATCACGTCGTCGTCGGGGTCAACCACCTTGATGGACGCCACGTCGCCGTATTTTTCCACGTGGTAGTTCAGCAGCCCCTTACCGCCGCGGGACTGCGTGCGGTAATCGGTGATGGGGGAAAGACGCCCGTAGCCGGTTTCGGAAACAGTGAGCACCATCCCGCCCTCGCGGATGGTGGAAAGCCCGGTAACGCAGTCGCCTTCCTTGAGCGTAATGGCCTTTACGCCGCGGGCCGTACGGCCCATCGCACGCACATCCGTTTCGCGGAAGCGAATGCACATACCCTTTTTCGTCGCCACAAGCATTTCGCGGTTGCCGTCGGTGCGGCGAACCCAGCACAGCGAATCGCCCTCGTCGAGATCGATGGCGATCACGCCGCCCTTGCGGGCCGTATTGTAGGCACTGAGCGCGGTGCGCTTGATGATGCCGTTTTTCGTAACCATGACAAGGTAGCTTTCCTCGTCGAACTCCGGCACGCGAACCATGGAGGTGACACTTTCTCCGGAGGAAAGCGGCAGCAGATTCGCAATATTAATGCCCTTGCTGGTGCGGGAGCCCTCCGGCACCTCGTAGCATTTCAGGCGGTACACACGGCCCAGATTCGAGAAGAACAGCACGTAATCGTGGCTGTTGATGACAAACATTTCGGTCGCCACATCCTCCTCACGGCGTGTCATGCCCGACACACCGCGGCCGCCGCGGCGCTGAATGTGGTACGTATCCACCTTCTGGCGCTTGACGTAGCCGAAGTTCGTCATGGTCAGAACACACTCTTCCTGCGGGATCAGGTCCTCAATATCGACCTCGCCGCTGATCGTCGCGATTTCGGTGCGGCGTTCGTCGCCGAACTCGGCCTTGACCGCCAGAGCCTCTTCCTTGATGATGGCGAGCTGGCGGGGAACATTGGCGAGAATATCTTCCAGATCGGCAATCTTGACCATCAGCGCGGCAAGCTCGTCCTCCAGCTTCTGGCGCTCGAGGCCGGTCAGGCGGCCCAGCGGCATCTGTACGATCGCCTGGGTCTGAATGTCGTCCAGCTCAAAGCGCTCGGTCAGGCGTTCTTTCGCCATCGGGATGGACTTGGAGCTACGGATGATGGAAATCACCTCGTCGATATTATCGATCGCGATCTGCAGACCGCGCAGAATATGGGCGCGCTCCTGCGCCTTGCGCAGCTCGAACTGCGTGCGGCGAACGATAACACTCTCCTGAAAACGGATATACTCCTGCAGAATTTCCCTCAGTGTCAGAGTTTTCGGCTCGCCGTCCACAATCGCGAGCATGATGACGCCGAAGGTGGTTTGCATTTGGGTGTAGGTATACAGGTGGTTCAGCACAATCTGCGGCGATGCGTCGCGCTTGATGTCGATGACGACGTGCATGCCGTTGCGGTCAGAGTGATCCTCAATATTCGAGATTCCTTCGATCCGCTTGTCCTTTACCAAATCGGCAATGGTTTCAATCAGCCGGGCCTTATTCACCTGGTACGGCAGCTCGGAAATAACAATCTTGAAACGGCCGTTCTTTTCCTCTTCGATTTCGGCGCGGGCGCGCACGATGATGCGGCCGCGGCCGGTACCGTATGCCGCGCGGATTCCGCTGCGGCCCATGATGATGCCGCCGGTGGGAAAATCCGGCCCCTTGATGTGCTCCATGAGCTCTTCCATCGTCGCGTCGGGATTGTCGATCAGCGCGCACAGGCCGTCGATCACCTCGCCCATGTTGTGCGGCGGAATGTTCGTCGCCATGCCCACGGCGATGCCGGTAGAGCCGTTGACCAGAATATTCGGGAACCGAACCGGCAGAACCACAGGCTCTTTCAAACGGTCGTCGTAGTTCGGGCGAAAATCGACCGTGTCCTTTTCAATATCGGTGAGCATGCGCACGGCGGGCTTGCCGAGACGCGCCTCGGTATAACGGTAGGCGGCAGGCGGGTCATGGAGCACGCCCGCGGGCCCGCGCCGCCCCCGCCCCCCCCCCCGTCCACAGAACCGAAGTTGCCGTGGCCGTCCACCAGCATATAGCGCATCGAAAAATCCTGTGCCAAACGCACCAGAGCGTCGTAAACCGACGCGTCACCATGCGGGTGATACCGGGCCAGCACGGCGCCGACCGTATCCGCGCATTTGCGGTAGCCCTTTTCCGGCATCAGGCCGTTTTCAAACATGGTGTACAGAATTCTTCTGTGTACCGGCTTGAGGCCGTCGCGCACATCGGGCAGCGCGCGCGATATAATTACCGACATGGAATAATCCAGAAAGGATTGTTTCATCTCTTTTTCCAGGTCAACGTTAATCACCCGGTTTGTTTGCATTTCCTCCATTTATCGGACACCTTCCCGCTTGTAATTTTCGTTCCGTTTCAAAAGCTCCCGAACCTTTACCAGGTCCCAGGGGGGCAGCGCCCGCTTGGGCAGAGCCCAAAGCTCGTTTTGTGCCGTATATAATAAAAACATCTTTCCATCCTCATACACCCGGTACAGGTGCGAATAGGGCAGCTGCACCCGATATCGGTCCGTTTGGATGGACATGGTTTCTTCGTCAAATATCATTGTCTGGGCCAGCATTCGCTCCCCGTGCGTGTCGTAGTACCGCTGCGCCTGATACCGGATCAGCGCGGGCGGCCAGCTATCGATGGCGAAGCCGATCGCCGTGCCCAGCAGTACCGTCAGGGTAGAGAGAACCCGGCTGTAGCCGTTTACCGCGAAAAAGACGCGCAGTACAATGCCGGTAACCACCAAAAGGAATCCGGCCCAGCGAAGAAAATGAATTTCCGCCGGGCGGCAGGCCGCTCGCGCCGCGGCCTGTTTGCTGTTTACATAATCCTCTCGGGTCAGAAGAAAGCTGACCACCGCCTGGTGGCCGCCCTGCTCCCGCCGGGTCATCGGAATCTCCCGCCGTTTGCCAGGCGGCAGCGCCCGGCAAACGTACTCCTCAGGTGAGCGCTCAGGCGCTCTTTCTGCTCGGAGGAAAGCACACTCTTTTTCAGAATGAGCAGCGGGCGGGAAATGCCGCCCCAAAGCACATAATATGCGTGCCCTTCCACACAGCCGGAAAAATCGGTCCAGAATTCACTCAGCGTTTCCGCGTCGTTTTCCAGCACAATTCCGTTTTGATAAACCGAAATTTTGCCAGGAAGGCACAGCAGCCTGCTGCTGCAGAACTGCAGCACCGCGCCGTGAAGACGCCGGCGCGGCTGATCCCGCCAGAAATACAGTGCGAGCGCCAAAAAGAATACCACCGCACAAATCGGAACAACCGCCGTGGCGAACTGTGACAAATACCACGGGATTGCCGACGCTACCAGAACGGCCGCGCAGACGCAGATTCCCGCCCGCACCCAGTACCGGCGAAAAGGGAACAGCGTATTTTCATACAGCAAAGCCGCCTGTGCATAATCTTCCGCACTGAGCTGCTGCTCCAGAACCAAAACCGGGGCTTCGCGTGAAAGCTCCGCCATTTTCGCCGCCTCCTTTTCCGAAAGTTACCTCTTTGGCCCGACTCTTTTGCTCATTCATATTTCTGCGTGCCTGCCGTGAGGATCGCGAGCACATCCGCCCGAATCGCCGGGTCAATGCTGCGCTGCGGGATCACCAGGCTGCGCCCTTCGCTGTGCAGCAGAATCAGCTGCTGGGTCAAATCCATCTTTGCCGTATCGTCCAGCGGTATGTTCCAGTGGTTGGTTCCCACCGCAATCGCAACCTCATCCGGGTAAACGGCCACATTGATCTCTTCCCCCGTCGTCAGCTGTTTTGCCATTCCGTTTATACGCAAGCGCGGCGAAACCCACACGAAAAAGCCTGCCAGCGCGCCCAGAAGCGCAACCCGCAGCAGCCGTCCGCCCTCCTGCGGCATGGCGATTCCAAGAATCAGGCAGACCACAACCACGGCGCCGACCAGCATCAGCCAGCGAACCTTCTTTTTGTAAGCGGGGCTGTGGCTTTCCTGCCGCCTGAGCGCCTCGTAGAATTCCTCGCGCCGAAGCACAAACGAAAAACGCACGCCCGTCTGCTGCTCCTCATATTCGGCGGCGTCTTCGTCCGCCACCAGATTCAGCGTTTGGGAATGGCCCGACTGCGGAGGTTCCGCGGTTTCTTCCTGTTCCGCCTGGTCGATCTCATTGGACCGGGTTCGATGATTGTCATCCATTTCTGATTTTCCTCCCGATTGTTGTTTGGTCGGCGCCCAAACCAGGCGTCGGCGGGTTAAATATCCAGATTTGAAACAAACCTGGCGTTTTGCTCAATAAAAAGTCTGCGGGGCTCCACCTTGTCGCCCATCAGGATGGTAAAGGTTTCGTCCGCCGCCGCGGCATCCTCCAGCTCCACCTTGAGCATAGTGCGGGTCGCCGGATCCATGGTGGTCTCCCAAAGCTGCTGGGCATCCATTTCACCAAGGCCCTTATAACGCTGAATGTCGTAATTGGTGCCGCCCAGCTCCGCCATAATGGTGTCGCGCTGTTTGTCGGAATACGCATACCGGTGAATTTTTCCCCGGGTAATACGATACAGCGGCGGCTGCGCCAGGTAAATGTGCCCCTGCTCCACCAGCGGCCGCATAAAGCGGAAGAAGAACGTGAGCAGCAGCGTGCGGATATGCGAGCCGTCGACATCGGCATCGGCCATAATGATGATCTTGCCGTAGCGAAGCTTGCTCAGGTCGAATTCCTCGCCAAGGCCGCAGCCGAGCGCGGTGACGACCGGCATCAGCTTTTCGTTGCCGTACACCTTGTCGAGGCGGGCCTTCTCCACGTTGAGCATTTTTCCCCAAAGGGGCAGGATCGCCTGAAATTTGCGGTCGCGCCCGCCCTTGGCGGAGCCGCCCGCGGAATCTCCCTCAACGATATAAATTTCGGTTTCCTCCGGGTTGCGGGACTGACAGTCCGCAAGCTTACCGGGGAGCGCGGCGGATTCGAGCGCCGATTTGCGGCGAACCAGCTCCCTCGCCTTTTTGGCAGCCTCACGCGCCCGGGCGGCGGATAGCGCCTTATCGAAAATCGCGCGCGCGACGGAGGGATTCTCTTCGAGGTAGGTCGTCAGCTTGTCGCTCATCATCTGCGAAACGAGGCCGGCGATTTCCGTATTGCCGAGGCGCGCCTTTGTCTGGCCCTCAAACTGGGCCTCCTTCAGCTTGACGCTGATGATGACCGTCAGACCCTCGCGCACATCCTCACCGGAAAGATTTTTATCGTTTTCTTTCAGAATATTATATTTACGGGCGTAGTCGTTCATGATTCTGGTTAAGGCACGCTTAAAGCCGTCCTCATGCGTGCCGCCGTCGGTGGTGTGAATATTGTTCGCAAACGACAGCATCAGCTCGTTGTAGCTGCTGTTGTACTGCATCGCAACCTCAGCGGTGGCGCTGTCGTCGGCCGCGACGGCGTCAAAATAGATCACGTCCTCGTGAATGACCTCAAGGGAACGCTTTTTGTTCAGGTATTCGACAAAGCTGCGAATGCCGCCCTCATACTGGTACACGTTGTGAACGAGATGCTCCGGGTTACGCTCGTCGTCGAGCTCAATGTGAACGCCCGCATTCAGAAACGCCTGTTCTCTCAGGCGGTTTTGCAGAATATCGTATTCAAACTCGGTGCTTTCCTGAAAAATCTCCGCATCCGGCCGAAAGCGCACTACGGTGCCGGTGTGGTCGCTGTCGCCCGTTCTCGTCAGCTGTGTTACGGCCACGCCGCGCTCAAAGCGCTGGCTGTAAACGCCGTCTTCGGTGAAAACCTCTACCTCCAGCCATTCGGAAAGCGCGTTGACCACCGACGCGCCAACGCCGTGCAGACCGCCGGACACCTTGTATCCGCCGCCGCCGAACTTACCGCCGGCATGCAGGATGGTAAATACGACCGTGACCGCGGGGATGCCCGTTTTGTGCTCAATTCCCACAGGAATACCGCGGCCGTTATCCTCCACGCTGATGATGTTGCCTGGCAGAATCTTGACCACAATGCGGTCACAGAATCCGGCCAGCGTTTCGTCGATGGCGTTGTCCACGATTTCGTACACCAGGTGATGCAGACCGCGCGGCCCGGTGGAACCAATGTACATACCGGGGCGTTTCCGCACTGCTTCAAGGCCTTCGAGAACCTGTATTTGATTTTCATCGTAATTTTGGTCAGTTTGCGTGATTTCACTAAACTCCAAGTAGAACCCTCCTATATATCAACAGATTGTAATCAATTAAAAGCGTCTGAACGAATGGTTTGCGTCGGGGCCCTGGCCGGGGCGGCTGCCCGGAGGATGCGGCGGCGGTGTACCGGGCCGCGGCGGAGCCGGGGGCCGTTTGCGCACGCCCGGCTTTCTCAGCCGGACGAGGAACGGGGCAGCGAGAAAGAACAGGGCGTAGGGGAGCGACATGAGCAGCACTCCGTAGAACGGCAGACCGCCGGTAAGAAGGCGGAGTAACAGAAATATCCCAACCGATATCACCACCGCGACGGAACCGAACATCGGCGCCGCGGTACTCAAAAACACACCGGAAAATCCGCCGCAGTTTGGGCAGCGATATTCGCCCTCCTGCTTTAAAAACCAAGCTCTCACATAACCGACCTTCTGCCCACAGTGGGGGCAAACCGGCAATTGCAGCTTCATAGGCCTTCGCCATTCCTTTCCTGTTTTCTTCCGCCGTTCGGCACTTCGCTACACGTTGGAAAGGTTTTCCATAAACCTGCTCCGTTTAAGCAGCGTGGTGGAAGAAATCTGCGAAATATAGACCGTTATTTGTTCCGATTTGTCACAGCAAAGCACAAAGGATTTCGGCATTTCCATACTGACATTGATCACTCTGCCGCTCCGTTCCGCTTTTGCAAGGTATTCGCGGGTATATTTTGAAATCGTGGAATTTTCCAGATCGAAAATCCCGATGATGTCTTTTGTCTGAATGACGGTGTCCTGCCCCAGGTGGAGATACATAAAACACATCCTTACTGCCGGACGGTCAGCCGTCCCTGCTCCATCTCAAATCTTCCTCCGCCGGAATAGCGGGCTGCCGTTTCGGGGTCGCAGCACGTTAAAAACACCTGCTTTTCTCCAAGCTGATGCAAGAGAAAATCCTGTCGGCCGGAATCGAGCTCACTCATCACGTCGTCGAGCAGGATCACCGGCGCCTCGCCGGAAAGGGTCTGCAAAAGCTCCGCCTCCGCCAGTTTTAACGCCAGTACGCAGGAGCGCTGCTGGCCCTGCGAGCCAAAGCTTCTCGCCTGCCGTTCGTCCACCAGAATCTCCAGATCGTCCCGGTGCGGGCCAACCGTCGTAAAGCCCGCGGAAAGATCCTCCCTGCGGGAGCTGCCAAGCAGACCGAGTAAATGCCGGCACCACTGCTCCTCCGTCTGCGGCTCTCCGCCGGAAACCGTGCGGTAGCAAACGGAAAACTGCTCCCGTGCACCCGAAATTCCCTCGTAAACCCGCCGAGCCGGCTCCGAAAGCAGGCGCACATATTCGCTCCGTTCCAAAATCAGCCGCGCGCCGCGCTGGGCGAGCTTTTCGTCCCAGATTTCGAGCGTGTCTAGCAGCTCGGCGTGGCGGGGAATATCCTTCAGCAGCGCGTTTCTCTGCTGCAATACCCGGTTATACTGAAACAACAGCTTTGCATACACCGGGCGGAGCTGGCAAAGCGCGCCGTCCAGAAAGGAGCGGCGCAAAGCGGGGCCGTCCTTTACCAGCGACAAATGCTCCGGCGAAAAGATCACCGCCCGGAATTTCCCCACCAGCTCCATCACGCCGCCATACGGCACGCCGTTAACGGCGGCGGAGCGTTTTTTGTTCTGAATCGTCAGAACCGCGCTCTGGTCGCGCTCTTCACTGAAAAAAGCAATCTGCAGCCGCGCCGCGTCCTGCCCAAAGGCGATCAGCTCGCTGTAGCGCGAGCCGCGAAACGACCGGCCGCCCGTAAACAGCCACAGCGCCTCAAGCAAATTGGTTTTGCCCTGCGCATTCTGCCCGAAGATCACATTCATGCGCGGATCCGGCAGAAACTCCCCCTCGTGCAGATTGCGGTAGTGTAAAAACGAAAGCCGGCTGACGATCACAGGGTTTTCACCTCGTAGATTCTGCCCTGATATTCCGCCCGGTCGCCACCGCGCATCTTTTTGCCGCGCATGGTGCAAACCTGGCCGTTGACCAGAACGTCTCCGTTCTGAATGGCCAGCTTGGCATGGCCACCGGTTTCCACCGCGCCTGCCAACTTCAGTAGCGCATCCAGACGGATGAATTCCGTATCAATTGAAATGATTTCCATAATTCCTCCTACGCGCTCAAACGCCGCTCTTCAACCGAACCGGCAAAACCAGAAACAAAAAGCTGCCGCCGTCCTTCGGGACAACCTTCATGGGGCTGAGCGCTCCGCTGAGCTGTATTTTCACCTCGTCGCATTCGGTGTTGCGCAGCGCATCCAAAAGATAGCGGTTGTTGAAGCCCATTTCGATCGTTCCGCCGGTGCTCTGCGCTTCCAGCTCATCGCTGGCACGGCCGATCGCCGTGGAGCAGGAGAGCTGAATCCGGTTGTCGTCGAATACGCAGCGTAGCGGACTTTTCAGGCGGTCTGTAATCAGGAGCGAAACGCGCTCCACGCTTTCAATAAAGGTTCTGGTTTTTACCAGAATTTCTGTTGTGTGAGAAGCCGGAATCGCCGCTCGGTAATCGAGAAAATCTCCCTCGAGCAGGCGCGAAATCAGCGTATAGCTGCCGATCTGGAACAGGATATGCCTGCGGCCGATCGACAGCGCCAGATTTTCTTCATTATCAGGGAGGAGCTTTAATACCTCCGATAGGGTTTTTCCCGGAACAACGAAGCTGGTGTCCTGATCGCACGCGATCGGCTCCTCGCGAACCGCGAGGCGGTAACCGTCCACAGAAATCAGGCAGAGTCGATTTTCACTCAGCTCGAACAGCGTTCCGGTATGTACCGGCTTCATATCGCTTTCAGAAACGGCGAACAGAGTCTGGCGGATCATGCTTTTCAGAATCCCGTTCGGCACCTCGATTGAGGTTTCACCCGAAACGGAGGGCAGCTCGGGGTATTCCTCCGCCGGAATGCCCGCAATGGAAAATTCGCTGGCCCCACTGAGAATCGAAGCCACATTCTTTTCGTCGACCGAGAGCGAAACATCGTCGCCCGGCAGGCGACGCACGATATCGCCGAACAGACGGGCGGAGAGCACAACACTGCCCGCCTGCTCCACTTTGGCCGGCAGCGTCGTGGTCATGCCCATCTCCAGGTCATAGCCGCACAGAAACAAATCCGATCCTTTTGTCTGCAAAAGGATTCCTTCCAAAGCGGGAATGGAGGATTTGGAGGAAACGGCCCGCTGAATATTCAACACTGCTTCCACCAATTCCTTGCGGTCGCATAGTATCTTCATCGTTCTTACCACCTTACGTTATTTAGAGTAGAAAGGGTAGATATGATTTAGCGGTAGTAGTAGGGGATTCTGAAAAGTGGAAAAGCTGTGAGAAGTGAGGAGCACCAAGGTGTGGGGAGCATTTTGTTTTCCAGAACCCATTGTGGAGTATTTGTTGAGAGTATAGAGAGATTTTTTGAGTTTTAACAGGCTGTTGAAAACTCTGTGGGGAATGTTGAAAAGAAGTTTAAAAGAATTCACAGAGAAAAATCGGGTTTTCCCCTGATTTGTGGAAAAGTGGAGGCGTTCTCCACTTTTTAAATTATACTATTTGTAATAATACAGTGAGTAATCACGCCGTTATCGATCGCGGATATTTTTGATGATGTCCTGAACGGTGTCGCGCGTTTTCGGATCGCGGCCGATATTCTTCTCCACCTGCGGAATCGCGTAGACCACGGTGGAGTGATCGCGGCCGCCGAACGCCTCGCCGATGGAGGTCATGGGCAGCTGGGTGATCTCGCGCACCACATACATGGCGATCTGCCGCGCGGAGGAGATATTGGCAGAGCGCTTGGGGGAGCGGATGTCTTCGGGGGAGGTGCCGAACGTGCGGGCCACCTCTTCGATGATCTTTTCGATCGTCATCGGCGCGGGCTGGTGATTGTTGATGATATCGCTGATCGCCGCCTGCGCGGTGGAGACGCTCAGCGCTTCGCCGGCCAGCAGATAGTACGCCTTCATCTTTTTGACGGCGCCCTCGAGCTGACGGATGTTGTTTTTGAGGCGGTTCGCGATATATTCGGCTACGTTGTCGGGCAGATCAATTTCGAGCAGCTCCGCCTTCCTTTTGATGATTGCGATGCGCGTTTCAAAATCCGGCGGCTGCACGTCGGCGGTCAGGCCCCACTCAAAGCGGGTCAGCAGCCGTTCCTCCAGCGTGGCGATATCCTTCGGCGGCCGGTCGGATGTGAGCACGATCTGCTTTTTCGCCTCATACAGCGTATTAAAGGTATGAAAGAATTCCTCCTGCGTTGAATCCTTGCCCGCGATGAACTGAATATCATCCACGAGAAGGATGTCCGCCTTGCGGTAGCGCTGGTGGAATTCGACGGTGGTACCGCGGCGGATCGCTTCAATCAGCTCGTTGGTGAATTCGTCTCCCTTAATATAGATAATATTCATCTGGGGGTAATTCTTTGAAATCTCGTTGCAAATGGCGTACAGCAGGTGCGTTTTGCCAAGGCCCGAGTTTCCGTAAATGAACAGGGGGTTGTACAGCACCGCGGGCTTCGTCGCCACCGCCATGGAGGCCGCGTGCGCGAATTTGTTGGATGGGCCTACGATGAACGTGTCGAAGGTGTACTCGTAGTCGTCTTTTGAAAGCGGCACGGCGTCCGGCTTTTTGTTCTGCACCAGCTGCTCGGGGGTGCAGAGCTGGATCTGAATGCCTTCGCCGAAGATTTCGTTGAATGCTTCCTGAAGAAGAGAAGTGTAGCACCGGGTAAGGGTTTGAAGGTGAAATTCATTCGGAACCTCCAGCACGGCAATTCCCTTGTTAAAATCCAGGCTGACAGGGCGGATCCGGTGGATCCAGGTGGTGTAGGCCACCTCTGTGATGCGGGCTTTGCAGAAATCGCAGACAAGGCCCCAGGCTTCGGTAAAGGATTCCATAAAAACAATCATACCTTTCGGTGAGATAAAAAATAAAGAAAAACCGAGCTGCCGCCTGAACGGATCAGACAAACACGACGTGCGAAATGCAAACTCGGTTATACACGGATAATTAACATAATAATAGCATAAAGATCAAAAATTTTCAAATCATTTTAAACACCTTATCAACAGGATTGTGAAAAACTTTGCGAAAATATTGGCGCGGCCTCTGGCTTTTCACAATATGTTGAGGGACTGTGGATATTTTTGTTTTTTAAAATTCACTGGAAAGAACAGGCAGGAGGATATTTTCGGACGGGAGGAGGCGCAGTATCAATAGGGTTTCCATTTTTTGACTCATTTTGCGTTTTTTGCGCCTGTTTTTTTGCACGGTGAGCCGGCCAGAACATTGTTGCAAAGGGCGTCCCCTGCATTGACGCCGCATCGGTACGGGGCCGCAGCGGAGAAGGAAAAAGGTCGAAAAAAAAATACCATGAAAATTTATGGCAAAATCGCTTTCTTTTTGGGCTGTTGTATGGTATGATGGTGCAAAAGCGAAATCGGGCGGATTTGTATTTTTTTATTGACAGTTTGCCTGTGATTAGGCTATAATGCTAAATTGCAAGGTTTGTACCCGAAAGGAGGGTTTTTCATGCTGAGAACTTATCAGCCTAAGAAGCTCCACAGAAAAAAAGAGCATGGGTTCAGAAAGAGAATGTCCGATAAAAACGGCCGCAAAGTTTTGGCGCGCCGCAGGGCCAAAGGAAGAGCGCGTTTGTCTTACTGAAGCTTTGAAAGGGCCACCGCAGTGTGGCCTTTCTTTGTTTTGTTTTTCAGAAGGGCCGGATAGGGGAGGTTGAGGTTTCACAATGAGCGAAATAGTCCCGATTTGTGAAAACAGCAGCTTTCGCCGTGCTTACGCGAGGGGCAAGTCCTTTGTGTCGCCGATTCTGGTCACCTATGTTCTGAAAAACCGCGCGCACTGTATTCGGGTGGGCATTACCACCAGCAAAAAAACGGGAAACGCCGTAAAGCGCAACCGTTCCCGCCGCATCATCCGCGAAGCGGCCCGGCAGCTGCTGCCGGAGCTTTCGGGCGGATACGATCTGGTCTTTGTGGCGCGGGCAAAAACACCGTTTGTCAAAAGTACGGACATCCTCTGCGATATGCGAAAGCATTTATCTCAGGCCGGTGTTTTAAAATGAGACGCATTTTTATTGCAATGATACGTGGGTACCAGAAATGGATTTCGCCGATGAAAAGGCAGCCAAGCTGCCGTTTTGTTCCCACCTGCAGCACCTACGCGATTCAGGCGATTGAACGGTTTGGCGCAATTCGCGGAACGCTGCTTGCCGTTTGGCGCATTCTTCGCTGCAATCCGTTTCACCCCGGGGGATACGATCCCGTTCCGGAGCGGGGAGAAAGCCTGCTCGGCAGGCTTTTCAGCAAAGGAAAATAACAGCGTGCCGCAGTGTTGCTTCGCGCGATTTTGCTGTTTGCCTTTCGTATAGCTCCATCACGTGTTGCTCCCGCACGGGGAGCGCGGATTGAAATTTGATACAGAGAGGTTTTTATATGGTAGCGATAGGCAATTTTTTCGGCAGTTTTCTGGGGTATCTGCTGTGGATATTTTATCAGATTTTTAAAAATTACGGTGTAGCCATCATCTTGTTTACCGTTGTTTTGAAAATCGTGATGTTCCCGTTCTCCATCAATCAGCAAAAATCGATGGCGGCCAATACGAAGCTTTCTGCAAAGCAAAAAGAGCTGCAGAAGAAATATGGCAACGACCGGATAAAGATGAACGAAGAAATGCAGAAGCTGTATGAAAAAGAGGGGTACAACCCCGCCAGCGGCTGCTTGCCCATGCTGATTCCTTTTCCAATCATGATCGGTTTGTACTACACGGTGATCAATCCTCTCTCCAACGCGCTGCACCTTGGGAAAGAGGCTGTAACCCAGGCCGTTTCAATTTTGCAGACCGTTCCCGGCATCAGCGGTTCGTTCACGTACCAGAACGGCTTTTACAATGAAATGGAAATTGTTCGTCATTTCTCCGTGCTTCGCCCTTATCTGACGATGTTCACGGACGACGAGCTTTCAAAAATACAGTCGCTCAGCTCCGGCTTCAACTTTTTGGGGCTGAACCTTCTCGGCACTCCCACAGACACCTCGGTTACCAGCTTTTTTGGGAAGCTCGTATCCATGTTCCAGACCAATCTGTGGCTGATTCCCGTTTTGTGCCTTGTCTCCTCTATCGTAACTCAGATAATTACAACCCGTTTACAGCCCGCGATGCAGCAGCAGCAGCAGGGCTGTATGAAGTGGATGCTGTACGGCCTGCCGGCCATTTCTGCCGTGTTTGCCATGTCCGTCCCCGCGGCGGTGGGCTTTTACTGGATTATTTCTACCCTCACCAGCCTGATTCAGGTGCTTTTGGTTCATGCGTTTTTCAGTCCGGCATCCCTTACCGCAAAGGCGGAGGCGCAGCGTGTTGCGCTGCTGGAGCTGGAGGAAGCGGCAAAAGAGCCGCTGCCGTCGCATCTTCGCCAGTTTTCTGCGGGAAAATCCGATTTGCAGGAGAGCCGGAAGGACGAGCAGCCCGCGGTGAAAAAAGAATCCGGCCAGAAAAAGAAGAGCGGAAAATCCACAGGTGGCCAAGACAGCTACCTTGGAAAGAAAAAATAGCGGTTTTCTGATTCAATATTTGGAGGTGCGAAGGTGGTTAAAGAAGCGATTGCAACGGGAGATTCCGTAGAGCAGGCGTTTGAAGAGGCCTGCAAGCTGCTCGGAGTAGAATCACACGAAGCGGAATTTGAGATTTTGGAGCTTCCCGAGAAAAAGAAATTCGGCCTTTTTGGCGGCGCACCCGCGAAAGTACGCGCGTTTATTAAATCCGGACCCGCAGAGGCGGCCGCGGATTACCTCAAACAGGTTTTGAGGCAGATGGGCATTCCCTCGGTAGAGATTGCCATCGCCGAGCAGGAGAATGGTGCCCTGTTGACCCTCACCGGCGACGACATCGGCTTTATCATCGGCCACAGGGGAGAAACCCTCGATTCTCTTCAGTATCTTTCCGGTCTGGTGGCGAATCATGTGGAGGATTCCTATTACAGAATCACGCTCGATATCGGCAATTACCGGGAGAAGCGAAAAGAAACGCTCGAAGCGCTCGGCAAAAAGATGGCTGCAAAAGCACTCAAAACCCAGCGCAACTGCTCTCTTGAGCCCATGAACCCTTACGAGCGCCGCATTATTCACACGGCGGTGCAGGAGGTTGAGGGCGTGAAATCCTGGAGTGAGGGAGAGGATCTGGCGCGCCATGTGGTGATCGGCCCCGAGGGCGGCGAGCGCCCCGCGTTCCGCCGGCCGAACGACCGGTCGCGCGGCGGAAGGGACTTCCACAAGGATCGTGGCGCACGGCCGCAGGGCGGAAATAAAAACTTTGGCGGCCGTTCCCCTTCGCGAGATTTCAGAGACAGACGGCCCGCACAGGATCAGAGGGACTCTTATTCGCAGCCCGCAGACGGCCGCCCGGTAAAAAAGGGCAACAGCCCTCTGTACAGCAAAGTGGAAACGAAAAAGGAAGAGTGACTTTTTCGCTAGGATAAGAACGAAAGAAAAGCGGTTCGTAAAACGAGCCGCTTTTTGTGGTATAAAAGGAGAGAATCATGAAACAGAATGCTTCCGCCATTGCGGCGATTTCGACTGCACAGGCCCCCGGCGGAATTGGCGTCATCCGGATCTCCGGCCCCGGCGCGCGACAGATTGCGGGCCGCGTGTTCGTTTCGGCCAGAGGACAGAACATTGAGGAGGTTGCGGGCTATACCGCCCTGTATGGCTGGGTTTGCCGCTTTGGCAGTCAGCCGGAAGAGCGGCTCGACGAAGCGGTGGCCACTGTGTTTATAGCGCCCCACAGCTACACCGGCGAGGATGTGGTGGAGCTTTCGTGCCACGGCGGGCTGTACCTTCTGCGCCGCGTGCTCGATTCCGTTCTGGCGGCGGGCGCTTCCCCGGCGGGGCCGGGCGAATTTACCCGCCGCGCTTTCCTGAACGGAAAGATGGATTTGACGCAGGCCGAATCAGTGATGCAGCTGATCGGCGCGCAGGGCGCGCAGGCGCTTCGTACCGCGCGCGCGGCCCGCGAGGGCGCGCTCTACCGTCGGATTCAGGGAAGCCGGGAGCAGCTGCTTGCCATCGCGGCCCATCTCTCTGCGTGGGCGGATTACCCGGAGGAGGATATTCCGCAGCTGGACGAGTCGAATCTCAGGGATTCCCTGCAGGGCGTGCAGGACGACTTCACGCGCCTGCTCGACCAGTTCGATGCCGGGAGGGTGCTGCGCGAGGGGGTCGATACGGTGATTGTCGGCCGCCCGAACGTCGGAAAATCGACGCTGATGAACCTGTTGGCGGGGTGTGAGCGCTCCATTGTGACGGAGTACGCCGGCACCACGCGCGACATTGTGGAGGAAACGGTGCTGCTCGGCGGTGTTCCTCTGCGTCTGGCGGACACAGCGGGCCTGCGCGAAACGGACGACCCGGTGGAGAGCATTGGGGTTGGCCGTGCCAAAGACCGCCTGAGCACTGCGCAGCTGGTGCTGGCGGTGTTTGATTCCTCTTCGCCACTGACGCAAGAGGATCGGGAGATGATTTCCCGTTTGTCCGGAACGCCCGCGATCGCGGTAATCAATAAGAGTGATTTGCAACAAAAAATAGACATTGAGTATATAACAAGACGATTTCAACAATATGTATATATTTCTGCGAAAAGCGGAGATGGACTTGCCGAGCTTCGTCAGGCGGTGGAACAGCTTCTTCATACGGCAGATTTGAATCCCTCCGAGGGAATCCTGTTCACCGAACGCCAGCGCGATACCGCCCGCCGCGCCAGGGAATGCCTGAAAGAGGCGATGGACGCATTAACCGGGGGTATGACGCTTGACGCGGTGACCGTTTCGGTGGAGAGCGCGGTTTCCGCTTTGCTGGAGCTGACCGGAGAGCGTGCGACCAATGAGATTGTGGACGCGGTATTTGCCCATTTCTGTGTCGGCAAATAAAGAATGGGCTGGACGAACTTGCCGCATTGAAAGTGAGTTCGCCAGAGGGATGGGAAAATTATCAGGTAACCGCCTGTGGGGCGGAAAGGAATCAGGTGCAAAATAACGATGTATCAGGCAGATCAATACGATGTGATTGTAATCGGCGCGGGCCACGCCGGAATTGAAGCGGCCCTGGCCTCCGCGCGGCTCGGCTGCCGCACGGTGGTCTTCACCATCAATCTCGACGCGGTGGGCAACTGCCCGTGCAATCCCTCCATTGGAGGAACGGCGAAGGGCCACCTTGTGCGTGAGATTGACGCGCTTGGCGGCGAAATGGGTAAGACGGCGGACGCCTGCACCATTCAGAGCCGAATGCTGAATCTGGGCAAGGGCCCGGCGGTGCATTCCCTGCGCGCGCAGATCGATCGGCGGGAATATTCCAAAATCATGAAGCATAAGCTCGAGCTCGAGCCGAATCTGCAGCTCAAGCAGGGCGAGATTGTGGACTTGTTCCGCAACGAAGACAGCTCTTGGCAGGCAGTGACGCGCATGGGCGCGGGCTATACCGCAAAATGCGTGGTGCTCGCTACGGGCACCTATCTCAGCGGCAAAATCTACGTGGGAGATGTCGCCTATGAGAGCGGGCCGGACGGCCTGTTCCCGGCGTCGTTTTTGTCGAAACCGCTGCGAAAGCTGGGGGTGAGCCTGCGCCGCTTTAAAACAGGAACGCCCGCGCGTGTGCTGCGCTCGAGCATTGATCTTTCCGGCCTGGAGGTGCAGGAGGGAGACGAGCCGGTTGTCCCGTTTTCCTACGATACCGCCGAGCCCCCAAAGAATCGGGCGGTGTGCCATATTGCGTGGACAAATGACGCTACCAAGGAGATTATTCTGAAGAACATACATCGCTCGCCGCTCTACGCGGGGAAGATTGAGGGCGTGGGGCCGCGCTACTGCCCCAGCTTTGAGGATAAAATCATGCGCTTTACCGATAAGAAGCGCCACCAGCTGTTCATTGAGCCCTGCGGCATGGATACCGAGGAGCTCTATTTACAGGGGATGTCATCCTCTTTACCGGAGGAGGTGCAGCTTGCCTTTTACCGCACGATTGCCGGCCTTGAGCGCGTGGAGATCATGCGCTGCGCCTATGCCATCGAGTACGACTGCGTCGACCCCCTGCAGCTCGACCCCACGCTTGAATTTCAGGATTTGCCCGGCCTCTACGGCGCTGGGCAATTCAACGGCAGCTCCGGTTATGAGGAGGCCGCCGCGCAGGGCCTCTTGGCGGGAATCAACGCAGCGCGGCGCGCACGGCAGAAAGAACAGATTATCCTCGACCGCGCGGGCTCATACATCGGCACGCTGGTAGACGACCTTGTTACCAAGGGTGTCAGCGACCCTTACCGTATGATGACCTCGCGTTCGGAATACCGCCTGGTGCTGCGGCAGGACAACGCGGACGAGCGTATGACGCCGTTGGGACATGAACTGGGGTTGATCAGCGACGAGCGCTTTGCGCGCTTTCAGAAAAAGCAGGCGCTGAAGGAGCAGGAGCGAAAACGCGCCGAGCAAACGGTGCTTTCTCCCACGGAGGAGTTGAACCGGATTCTTGTTTCACGTGGAACAACATCGGTTTCCACCGGCGTACACCTGATTGATCTGCTGCGCCGCCCGGAACTGAACTATGAGGTACTGGCCCCGGTGGATTCCGGACGACCCTCGCTGCCTGCCGCCGTGCTCGAAAATGTGGAGATTGAGATCAAGTATGAGGGATATATCCGCCGCCAGAAAACCGATATTGCGGAAATGCGCCGGCTGGAGCAGCGCTTGCTCCCGAAGGGCCTGGACTATACCGGCATCACCGGCCTTCGGCTCGAAGCACGGGAAAAGCTGCAAAAAATCCGGCCGGCAAGCATTGGGCAGGCCTCCCGTATTTCCGGCGTGAGCCCGGCAGATATTTCGGTGCTGCTGATCTGGCTGGCCCGGCAGGAAGGGAAGGAGGAAGCCGTTCTGTGACGAATATAGAACAGAATTTGATCGAGCTTGCCGCTCGATATGGGCTTTCCATCAACGAGCAGCAGGCGAAGGCCTTTCAAACTTACATGGAGCTGCTGCTGGAATGGAATCAAAAAATGAACCTGACTGCCATCACGGAACCGCAGCAGGTGGTGGAAAAGCATTTTCTGGACAGCCTGCTGCTCCTGAAGGCCGTTGAGATTCCCGAGCAGGCAAAGGTGATCGATGTCGGAACCGGCGCCGGCTTTCCTGGAATTCCCCTGCTGCTGTACCGGCCGGATGTTCGTCTGACCCTGCTCGACAGCCTGCAGAAGCGTCTGAATTTTTTACAGGCTGTGTGCGACGCGTTGGGTCTTTCCGCCGAGCTGATTCACGCGAGGGCGGAGGAGGGCGGGCGTCAGCCGAAGCTGCGCGGGCAGTTTGATTTGGCGTGCGCGCGCGCTGTTGCGCCGCTGCCGGTTTTGTGTGAATACTGCCTGCCGTTTGTGCGGCCCGGCGGTGTTTTTGCGGCAATGAAGGGCCCGGGTGCCACGGAGGAATCGGCTGCCGCAAAAAAAGCGATTTTGATTTTGGGCGCGCACGCGGAGAGTACGCGGTCGTTTGCTTTGCCGGACGGCAGCGAACGGAATATTATTATTTGCCGCAAAACAGCGGCTACGTCCGACAAATATCCGCGCCACGGCTCAAAAATTGCGAAATCTCCCCTTTAACAGCCATAAATCCGGATAAAAAAATGATTTGTACAAGTCATAATTCAACAGAACATTCGCCGCCTCCTGTGTTATTCTGAAAAAAACAGACAAGCAGGGGGGCGGCGTTTTGTTCTTCTTTCAGGAAAAGAAGCGGGTAAATGAAATCCCACTCAATCAAATCCGGTCCAATCCGTCACAGCCGCGCCGTTTTTTCGCGCCGCGGGAGCTGCAGGAGCTTTCCGACAGTATCAGGGCCAACGGTCTTCTGCAGCCGCTGACGGTACGCAGGGTGGCGGGCGGTTACGAGCTGATCGCCGGGGAGCGCCGGCTGCGCGCCTGTTTTATGGCCGGGATGAAAACCGCGCCTTGCATTCTGGTGGAGTGCGATGAGCAGCAGTCCGCAATTTACGCCATTCTTGAAAATCTGCAGCGCCAGGATCTGCAAATCTTTGAAGAAGCCGAAGGAATCCGCCGGTTGATCGAAGAGTGGGGCGTCACGCAGGAGGAAGCGGCATCCCGGCTGGGGAAGAGCCAGTCTGCAATTGCGAACAAGCTCCGGCTGCTCCGCCTTTCAGAAACCGAGCGCGCCATGATCTCTCACGCGGGCCTGACTGAGCGCCACGCGCGTGCGCTGCTGCGAATTGAAGGAGAAGAGGTTCGCACCCGGCTGCTGCATAAAATAATCAATGAGAATCTGAACGTTCGCCAAACGGAAGAGCTCGTGAATGATGAAATGGAGTGCAGCACACAGCCGCAGACAGTGAAAAACAAGCGCACATTTGTGATTAAGGATGTACGGCTGTTTCTGAATACAATTCGGCACGCGGTAGACACCATGCGCCAGTCTGGAATCGACGCGGTAGAACAGAACCGCGAAACAGAGGAGTTTATCGAGTATGTGGTGCGCATTCCGAAGGAGCAGGTGGTTGCGAATAAGCGCAGGCCTGCCTGAATGAATTCAGCTTACAAGGAATTTCCCCATTCCCTTATTTATTTTCCACAGCAAACGGGCGGAGCGAAAGCTCCGTCCGTTTGCTGTATTCGGGAAAGGGTTTGGGCGTTAGAAAGTATTTTTACGCGGCGCATGTATGGCTTTTCACTCGCGCGTGTTTCCACAAAAAGATAGAAAGCTGAGATTCGCTCAAGGACCTTTTGAAAATCCATTTTTGAGAACGGCCCCGAAACGCGTTAAAACGACTGGATAAGAGTTGTATGAAAAGCGCCCATTCGCCTGACAAGAGAAAACAGATGGAATTCCGTTTTCGTTTAGCGAAATAGAAATAGTCGTTAGATTTTGTTCGGTTTGCTTTTTCAAAAGCTTCGCAAAAGAGAATAAGTTACTCACAATCTAAAATGCGGCAAAGCCGCACGAAAAAACAGCGAGCCAACGAGAGCACTCTAAAAATGCCCGCCAACAGTCGAGACAGCTGCGCCTGATTCCAGAACTAACTCGGAGAGTGGGCGTTTTCAATGAAAACGCCTTTTCAGTAACATATCGTTTTCACAGTTAGGGCGCCGTTTCCAACACGAATTCCAAAGGTGTCCTTTGGAAGGCCTTTGCTGCTTTTCGTTCTTTCACGAAAGGTAGCGTCCGCCAAGGGGGAAGCCCGTGCAAGCGGAATCCTACGCGGAGGCATCCGCTGAAAACTTGCACTTTCATACGGAAAATAAAAAGAAGATAGCTGCTTCGGCCTGAGAAACAAAACGCACCGAAAAAATCCCCCGCAGCGAAAGATGGGCCGGAATACATACCCGATTTTTTTAAGTCAGGAGCAGAAGTATTTACAACATAAAAGCAGAGTGCCATAGAGTGCACTTTACACTGCAAGAATTTTCCACTTTTTCTTGCGGGGAAAGCAGCATACAAAAACTCTTTTAACATCAACCGGTTTTCCACAGCAAAGTGGAAAACCGGTTGAAAATGTGGAGAACGTCCCATACCAGCAGAACAAGCCGTTGTTCCACGTGAAACAAGCACTTTTTACCCAAAAACACTTTATCTCATAAAAAAAGAGTGCTATAATATTCCACAGTGCAGCTTTTGGCGGCTGATAGAGCACAGACCATCGGTATCCGAAGGAAAGACCTTTTAGCGGTTCTGAGACATCCGATTTCTGTGTCGATTTTATAAATCATGTAAGAGAAGCGGGGAACGAGTGGTATGGGAAAAATCATTGCGATCGCAAACCAAAAGGGCGGTGTGGGGAAGACAACCACCGCCGTTAATTTGGCGGCTTCTCTGGGGAGTTTGGGGAAGAAAACACTCTTGGTCGATATCGATCCGCAGGGGAATTCCTCCAGCGGTGTGGGGGTAGACCGCCGCAAGCTGAAAAATACCGTTTACGAAATCCTCTTGGATGAGGCAAAACCAAGCGAGGTTTTGATTCATACAGGCTTTCAGAATCTGGATTTAATTCCCTCCAGTATGGATTTGGCCGCGGCCGAGCTGGAGCTTGTCAGTATGAAAAACCGGGAATCTGTTCTGCGGCGCGCAATTTTGCCGCTGCGCGGAGAATACGATTACATTATTATGGATTGCCCTCCCTCGCTGGGAATCATCACGACAAATGCGCTTTGCCTTGCAGATACGCTGTTGGTGCCGGTTCAGTGCGAATATTACGCACTCGAGGGCCTTTCGCAGCTGATGAATTCTGTGCGGCGCGTCAAGCGGCAGTACAATGAACAGCTCGATATTGAGGGCGTACTGCTCACCATGTACGACGGGCGCCTGAACCTGACCCAACAGGTTGTGGATGAGGTGAAGCGGTATTTCCCCCGCAAGGTATTCGCCACCGTTGTGCCGCGCACAGTGCGGCTATCCGAAGCGCCGAGCTTTGGCAAGCCGGTGCTGTATTTCGACCGCGCGTCGAAGGGCTCCGCCGCCTATGAAGCGCTGGCTTTGGAAATCATTCAGAATAATCAGGGAGAGGGGCGTACGGAATGAAAAAAAGAGGCGGTCTCGGAAAGGGCCTGGACGCCATCTTTGCAGAAAACGATACGGAGAATCAGAACTCCTCCATCGCGCTGCCTCTGCGGGAAATTGAGCCAAACCGCTCGCAGCCCAGAAAGCAGTTTGACGAGGGCGCTTTGGCCGAGCTGGCAGATTCTATTTCTCAGCACGGAATTTTGCAGCCGCTTCTGGTCAGGCCGCTCGTCAGCGGAGGTTACCAAATTGTGGCGGGGGAACGCCGCTGGCGCGCGGCGCGGATGGCTGGGCTGACCGAAGTGCCCGCCGTGGTGCGCGAAATGACCGACCAGCAGGTGATGCAGCTCGCGCTGATCGAAAATTTGCAGCGCGAGGATTTGACCGCGCTCGAAGAGGCGCAGGGATATCAGACCCTGATGGAATCCTACGGTCTGACGCAGGAGGAGATTGCGAAAATCGTCGGCAAATCGCGGCCTGCCGTGGCAAACGCTCTGCGGCTTTTGAATCTGCCGCAGGCTGTTCGCGAGCTGGTTGCGCAGGGAAAGCTTTCCGCCGGGCACGCGAGGACGCTGCTGCCGATCGAATCGGCACAGGACATGCTCGAAATGGCGCAGCTGACGGTAAAGCATGGTATTTCTGTCAGGGAATTGGAAAAAATGGTAAAGAAGTTCCTGTCACATGAAGCGGAGGCGGAGCCGGCCCCGCCCGGGAAAAAGAAGCCCCGTTATTTTGAGGAGGTTGAGCTTGCACTCAATACCCACCTGGGCCGCAAGGTAAAGGTGGAAGGCGGTAAGAACAAGGGAATCCTGCAAATTGAATTTTATGGCGAAGAGGATTTGGCGAATCTGGTCAACAGTCTGCGCTTTCACACAGACTGAACCGGCACGGCGTCCCGCGCACTAAAAATAAAGGAGAAGAACTCACATGTTGGATATGAAAGTAATCCGGGAAAATGCGGATCGAGTCAAAGCGGCAATGAAAAGCAGAAATATGGATGCAGATCAGGTGATCGATTCCATTTTGCAGATTGATACGGACCGCCGCCGCGTCACCGGTGAAACGGAAGCACTGAAGGCCCAGCAGAATGCGGATACCAAGCAGATCCCCATCTTGAGAAAAGAGGGGAAAGATACTGCCGAGCTGATGGCCCGGCTCAAGCAGCTTTCCGACCAGATCAAAGAAAAGGATGCACAGCTTGGCGAGCTGGAGGAAAAGCAGCGCGGCCTGCTCCTGACTCTGCCGAATATTCCGGCGGCGGATGTGCCTTTGGGTAAGGACGATACCGAGAACAAAGAGCTGCGCCGCTGGCACGAGCCCACTCAGTTCGATTTTGAACCGAAACCTCACTGGGACCTGGGCAAAGAGCTTGGAATTCTCGATCCCGAAACGGCCGCCAAGGTCACGGGCGCGCGCTTCCACTTTTATAAGGGGCTCGGCGCACGCTTGGAGCGCGCTATTATCAACTTCTTTTTGAATACGCATATTGAAAACGGGTACACCGAGGTGTTCCCGCCCTTCATGGTCAACCGCGCGTCCATGACCGGCACCGGCCAATTGCCGAAGTTCGAGATGGACGCATACAAGGTGATTAATAAAGATACCGCCGAGGATTACTTTTTGATTCCCACTGCGGAGGTGCCGGTGACGAACATGCACCGCAGCGAGATTCTGGAGGGCGCCAGCCTGCCGATCAAGTACTGCGCGTATTCCGCCTGCTTCCGTGCGGAGGCGGGTTCCGCCGGTCGCGATACCCGCGGCCTGATCCGTCAGCATCAATTCAACAAGGTGGAGCTGGTCAAGTTCGCCGACCCCGCCAGTTCCTATCAGGAGCTGGAATCCCTCACAAACGACGCCGAGCGCGTTTTGCAGCTTTTGGGCCTGCCGTACCGTGTGGTTTGTCTCTCCACCGGCGACTTGGGCTTCTCCGCCGCCAAAACCTACGACATCGAGGTCTGGATGCCCTCCTACAACCGCTATGTGGAAATATCCTCCTGCTCGAACTTTGAGGATTTTCAGGCGCGCCGCGCACAGATTCGCTTTAAGGCAACTCAGCGCGACAAGGCACAGCTGGTGCATACCCTGAACGGCTCCGGCGTGGCGGTAGGCCGTACCGTTGCAGCGATTCTGGAAAATTACCAGAATGAGGACGGCAGCGTCACGATTCCGGAGGTTCTGCGCCCGTTCATGGGCGTAGATGTCATCAAATGCCCGGAATAAGCCGCGGCGCCTTATCCCGCCGGTAAAACGAACCGATCACCGTTTAGAAACGGGCGGAACAGTCACTTTTTATCCGCCCCGGGAACACTTCCGGGGCGGTTCTTTTAAAGGAGCGTAGAGATGGGTCTGAATGCAAAATTGAGTGAATACACACAGCAGGTGAAACTGACAACATACGATATGGATGCGAACAATACCCTGCGTCCGTCTGCAATGCTGCGCTACTGCCAGGAGGTCTGCGAGCTGCACCTGGCCTGCTACGGGCTGACGCACGAGAAGATGCAGGGCGACGGAATTGTTTTTGTGTTTACCCGCGCAGGCGGAATGGTACACCGCTGGCCGCGCCAGCACGACCCTGTCACTATAGTCACGCGCGCGTGCGGGGTGGTCGGCGTGCAGTTTTACCGCAGCTTTAATTTTTACTGCGGCGACGAGCATCTGGCGGAGGTTTTGCAGGCCTCCGTCGTTGTCAGCACGCAGGAGCACAGGTTGCTGCGCCCAAAGGCTTTTCTGGATTACGGGGTTGGCGCAGGCGAAAATACGGGGCAGAAGCTGGATCGCATGAATTTACCAAAAGAAATGCCCGTTGTGGGGGAACGAGAAGTGAGATATTCTGATCTGGATTATAACGGACATGTGAATAACTCGGTTTACAGCGATATTTTCTGCGATTACGTTCCGGGCGGAATGCACGGGCGCGCGCTGCGCGAGTTCCAGATTCATTATGTTCTGGAAAGCCGCGAGGGCGAGGTGCTGCAGATTCAGCGCGACGAGCGCGACGGGCAGATTTTGATGCGCGGCGTGAATCCGCGCGGCGTCAGCTTTGAATATGTGGGCCGGGTGGAGTGATTCTTTTCTATATAAAAATATATTTTCGATTTTTGTATTGACAACAGGGACAAGTATATAATATAATTAATAACGCTCCGCTTGTGCGTTGTTTCTATGGCGGCATAGCTCAGTTGGCTAGAGCATTCGGTTCATACCCGAAGTGTCGATGGTTCAAGTCCATTTGCCGCTACCAGCGGCCCGGTCGTCAAGTGGTTAAGACACCGCCCTTTCACGGCGGGTTCACGGGTTCGAATCCCGTCCGGGTCACCACACAAGCAGCATTCCCCCGATTCCTTCGGGGGAATCGTTATTCGGACGCATAGCTCAGCTGGTTAGAGCGTTCGCCTCACACGCGAGAGGTCGTGGGTTCGAGTCCCTCTGCGTCCACCAAAAAACAGGTCGAAATTGATGCGAAATTGTATCAGTTTCAGCCTGTTTTTATGTTATAATAAAAAAACTGAGCGATGAAATCAGTTGAATTTTAGATCGCATGTACAACACGAGGTTGCTTATGGATATTGAAATAAAAGAGGGTTATGGTAATTTAAAGGATATCAAAGCGCTTTTTCAAGAATACACATCCTGGCTTGGTATTGATTTATCCTATCAAAATTACACAGAGGAGTATTTATGTCTGCCCGGAAAGTATGCTAAACCGGACGGTAGGTTGTACATTGCGTATGTGGACGGAATGGCCGCTGGCTGCATCGGTTTACGCAAACTGGATACTCAAAAAGCAGAAATAAAAAGGCTTTATGTCCGCACACAGTTCCGGGGCCTTCATATTGGGAGATTGCTTGCAGAGCAGGTGGTTCAGGAGGCCAAAGCGATTGGCTATCAGTCGATTGTGTTAGATACGCTGTTTTCGATGGAAAGCGCTAGAGGGCTTTATAAAAGTTTGGGGTTTATAGAAACCCCTCCCTATTATGAAACACCGGTGCCAGACACTTGTTTCCTGTATTTGGCGTTATAACTTTGATAACAAAGGGGGACGCGATACATCTATTTTGACCTGATACACAAAGTAAAGTCATACATGAGGATTTCAACTCCTGTATGACTTTTTGTTTTACCTATGTTAAAATGAAGGAAGCTACCCGTTGTATATCCAACTGAAAGGAAAAGTGCGAATTATGATTTCAAGAAATGGCATGGGATTGTGCCGATTCAAAATAGAAATGAATTTGAGAAATATGAATATGAGACAGGCGTGAAAGATACTATGGCGTTAAACGGAAATAGAGGCGCTTATTTGAAAATTGTTGAACAGGGTAAATATGCACATTTCTTCTTGTGTACAAAGTGGGACTCAATGCAAAGTATGATAGCATATGCAGGAAATCAGCCTTCGGTTGCTGTGACATATCCGGAGGATGACAAATGTGGACTAATATCCGACCCTGTTGTGGTTATACAAGAGGTAATGGATGGCTGTAATCCTTTTGAGAATTAGGTGTGTGACAAACCTAATTCATGCAAATAAGTAGCCTCGGCACAATTTTGAGCGCTCATTATGAGCATTACCGGAAGAACTATACTTATTTGGAGTTCTTGATGATACTATTTGAGGACGCGATCACACAAATGCACATCTTACAAATAGGATACAACCCAAATTTAACGTGGCTTGCAAAATGATTCAGTCTGATTTTTTATGTTATACCGGAGCACACATACCTATTGGTACACCAGCTTTCATTTCAGGCTGGTGTACTTTTTTTATGCCCGTCGTGATAAAATGCAACCAAACCGCATTCTCAATCGTAATATTATTGAAGGCCTTCATGACAAACAATAAGGAGCATTTTATGAGATTGTCAACAGAAGAGACGGTGCAAAGGTATGGCGACCGGCTTTTCAGAATTGCATTCAACATATGTCGCAACCCTGCCGATGCAGATGACGTGGTTCAGGATACTTTCATTAAATATCATTCGTCCAAGAAAGAATTTGATGATGAAACGAATTTGAAAGCGTGGCTGATCCGTGTGACGATTAACCGGACAAAGGATATCACATTGTCATTTTGGAGAAAGCACAAAGAAACGCTGGAAGAATATGTGGAAACTTTGGTTTTTGAAGAACCGGAGGACAGCCGGCTTTTTGAAGCGGTGATGCAGCTGCCGCAGAAGTATCGGATTGCCATTCATCTGTATTATTACGAAGGATATTCCGTTCGGGAAATCGCCGACATATTGAAAAAGCGTGAGAACACCGTGAAAAGTCAGCTTGGCAGAGGAAGAATGCTCTTAAAAGAAATGCTAAAGGAGGAATGGGACAATGAATCTTAATGAAAGATACCAAAGGGCGTTTTCAGCTGTTCATACCTCTACGGATTACTACAAAGGAGCAAAACAAATGAATACAATGCATAAAAATAAGTTGCCGAAAGCGGTGGCAATATGTCTGGCGGTTGTTCTTGCGCTCGGCACAGCCTCCGTTGCTTATGCGGCGGATGTCGGGGGAATTCAAAGAACCGTACAGATATGGTTTGAAGGCGACCGAACAGACGCTGTTCTGGACATTCGTGATGACGGCTCATACCATCTGTCGCAGAAGAAAAAGGATGGAACGGTGCGGGAAGAAGGAGGCGGAGGCGTCGCCATCGAGCCAGACGGCAAAGAGCGTCCTCTTACCGAAGATGAAATAATGGAACATCTGAATGAACCCGATGTTTCGTATCAGGATGACGGTACGGTGTGGGTTTATTATTATGATCAGGCGCTTGACATTACAGATAAATTTGATAACGGTGTGTGTTATGTGAAACTGATTCATGATGGGAACGAATTGTATTTGACCGTAAAATACCGCGACGGGTATTCTTTCAGTCCCAACCGCTATATCAGCGCAGACAATGGAAACTGATGGACCGGCATCGATGGCGCTGCGCATCATTGACGATTCCCCGCGTGTGCAGAATGAGAGCGCATAGCGTCTGCCCCAATATGAAACTGCCGAGGCCGGATGCTGGAGAAATACACAAAGGACATGGCTTGCCGAATG
>OAUF01000409.1_pt1 | contig 34393 bp, 32 predicted proteins | sample 1495111 | NCBI WGS metagenome assembly OAUF01 (sample SAMEA2580002, study PRJEB22360) | human gut metagenome | reverse complement strand
CGGTTCATTCCACGGCTGCAGCCGCATCCGGAACGATTCACGGACAGATTTCTGCCAATAACCAGGACGATAATTCGGCAGTTCAGGCGGTCGATACCTCTGCAGAAGCCGCAGAGGTCAGTGCACATGCCATGGATCATGCTGTCTACAGTAAGAAGCTGAAGTCCTATGAAAAGGCGGAGCATCTGCAGACCAAATCCGATGCCGCCAATGTAGAGGCCATCTATCAGCAGCGTATGGCGGAGCACCCGGAGGAATTCTCCAACCCGGTATCCCGCTGGCAGCAGAAAAAGGCGATTCAAAAAGAATATGCGGCAGCCAGACGAGCCGAAGAAGCAGCGGCAAATGCCGGTGCTGCAGCCAAGGAAGGCGCTGCCGGGGTAAAAACCCTTGGGCAGAGGCTCGTTGACTTCAAGGACAGGGCCTTTGAGTATGTGACCGAGCATCCGCAGGTGTTTCTGGCCATTGGAGCATTGGCGGTTCTGATCATGATCGTTTCGTCATCGCTGTCTTCCTGCTCTGCTTTCCTTCCGGGAGGCTCCGGAGCCATTGTGGCAACCACGTTTACAGCGGAGGATGAAGATATCGTCGGCGCAAACAACGACTACAAGGCGCTGGAAGCAGAGCTGCAGCGGAAGGTCAATAACATCGAATCCACCTATCCCGGCTATGACGAATACAACTATTTTCTGGACGAGATCGGCCATGACCCTTATCAGCTGGCAGCCTATCTGACAGTTCAATTCGAGGATTACACCCGAAGCGAGGTTCAGTCCACATTGCGTTCCCTCTTTAATCGTCAATATGAGCTGAAGCTTGAGGAAAAGGTCGAGATCCGATACCGGACAGAGACCCGGACAGGCACCACCACTTCCACGGATCCAGAGACCGGAGAAGTAACGGAGGAGGAATACGAATATGAGGTTGAGGTCCCTTATGAGTACTACATCCTCAATGTCACACTGACCAATAAGAACCTGGGCCACGTGATCACAGAGTCCGGCGGCATGAATGAGGATCAGGCGGAGCGCTATGCGATCTTACTTCAGACCAAGGGCAATAAGGAATATCTTTTCGCGGATGATCCTTATGTTACGACCAGCAGTGAGTATCTGAAATACGACATTCCGGGCGAAGCTCTGACGGATGAGCGATTTGCCAACATGATCCGTGAAGCGGAGAAATACCTGGGCTATCCCTATGTCTGGGGCGGTTCCTCTCCTTCCACCAGCTTTGACTGCTCCGGTTTTGTTTCATGGGTAATCAATCACTGCGGAAATGGTTGGAACGTGGGCCGACTGACGGCAAGCGGTTTGATGAATCACTGCTCCATTATCCGGCCCAGTGAGGCAAAGCCCGGTGACCTGATTTTCTTCCAGGGAACCTACAACACATCGGGAGCCAGCCATGTCGGTATCTATGTCGGCAACGGCATGATGATCCACTGCGGAAACCCGATTTCCTATGCATCTATCAACACGTCCTACTGGCAGCAGCACTTCTATTGCTACGGACGAATTCCTGATTAAAGGAGGTAACGCAATTGACAAAGCTTGAAAAGATCGGCGCTGACCTGAAGCGTGCCCGCATAAAGCAGGCCGAATGGAATCAGCGTGTGAAGGATCTGGAGAACCGCTATCGCGAGGAGGAAAACAGTGTGATCCATTCCATGGTTCACGCTGCCAATCTGACTCCGGAGCAGCTTGCCCAGATCATCGAACTGGCAGCCAAAGGAGCTGTCGGTGTTTATCCGGAACAGGCCGATGTGCCTGAAATCAATAACGAGGAGGACAGAGAAAATGACGATTAAGAGAATGATGGCAGGACTCATGGCAGGCATCCTGATGATGGGAACTCTTTCTACGACCTGCTTTGCAGCTGCGGCAGACAGCGACAGCACAGAAAAGAAGCCTGAGGTGCTCGCAGAAAATGCGACTACCACCTCTGATGTGGCTGACACGGAGGAAACGGAGGAGGAAAAGCTCCCTTACGATGTGAGTGTTGATGAGGATGGCAATTACACCTTCTCTTTCGGGGATTGGGAATGGTCCACCGAAGACATGGAAACGGATGGGACCGACGCGACGGTCAACAACAAGGTCAGAAGTTATCTGAACCTTCGCTCCGGTTCCAGCACGGAATATGAGATTATCGGCCATTTGCTTCCCGGTGAAAAGGTCCAGGTAATCAGCGAGGATGGCGACTGGTATCAGGTTGTGATTCCCGAGAGAACCGGCTATGTGTACAAGGACTATGTGGACATGCTGAAAAAGGAAGAAGAAAGCGGAACCATTGATGAAGAATTCCTGGCAATGTTGCTTTACCTCATGATGAGCAGCATGAATCAGACGAACACTTCTCTTCCGCTTACCCCTGACGGCAACCTGACACTGGTTGATGATATCGGGCCCTCCACCGGGGCCGGTCAGCAGTTCATTACCATGGTGACCAAGTCCGGTAACTACTTCTATCTGATCATCGATCGCAATGACAAGGGCGAAGAGAATGTGCATCTCCTGAACATGGTAGACGAGGCTGACCTCTTTGCGCTCATGGATGAGGAGCAGGTAAAGGCGTTCCAGACGGCACAGGATGCCGCCAATGCCGAGGAAGAGGAACCTTCGGTTACTCCACCTGCACCGGATGAAGATGCAGAGTCTGAGAATCAGGAGCCACAGGTGACGGAAAAGAAGTCTGTAAACATGCTGCCTATCGTTGGTGTAATCGCCGTCCTGATTGCCTGCGGAGGCGGTTACTTCATGATGCAGACGAAAAAGAAAAAGGCCTCTGAGCAGAGACCTGATCCGGATGCGGATTATACCGAGGATGACGAGGAAGAGTACGAGATTCCGGAAGATGATAACGATGAAGATGAAATCGAGTATCTGGACGAGGACGATTCTGAAGCGGTTGAGGATTCTCAGGAATAATGGATAAGGGCATGGCCCGGGGTGGCGAAAGCTGCCCTGTTACATAAGTTTTGCATTCATATCACAAAAACGCAAAAAAGTCAAGAAAAAGGTAGAAGAACAGATGGGTATGAGGTATAATAACATAGATATCATTTATGCAGCAAGGAGGTGGGGATATGAAGATGAAGAAATGCAAGCTCTTTTGGAAACTTGGAGATTCAGATAAGCATATCATCAGTCAACCATTTGATGATGATGAAGAGTATTATTCATTTTTAAAGAGACAATTCGATGATGGATATCGTCAGATTATCGTTTCCTCCGAGACAATGATAGAATTGATTAAAGATAGTGTAATAAATCAAGGTCTAAAGGTTTATAAAATCGAGTTTGCTGAAGAGGATTCTTCTTTATCCGAAGATGTTGCAAGTCTATTAGATGCCATAACAGTACGTCCAGTATTGTTTAATACACTAATAGAGAAATTGCTTTTTTTGGCAGAGACATCATCGATTGACATTAATCGTATTTATATTTCCGGCCGATTAGACAGTGGAGTTGCTGTAGATTTTTATATTCAATCCAATGGTATTGTAGCTATTAGCGATAGCGCAGATGGTAATCTGTTGGATAGAATAAGCACCTTAATTGAGAGGTGTTTATTCGGATGAAGAAAAAGGTAATAAGTGCACTCTCAATCTTATGGAAAATCGCAATTCCTTTGCTTAGTGCAGTGATTGGGTTAAAAATAGTTGAAAAGTTCAATGTGTTTCAAATTCTTCACATAATTGACGATGCTGATAAAGCGTTTGACGTTTGTACGACTGTTTATTTTGCAATAGTTGATGTTGCTTTGCTTTCTTTTGCAGAATGGATTAAAAACACCTTTTTTACTCCTCAAATAATTCAGGTAACACTGAGTAAACCTGGAGATATGGTGCAGAAAAGTTCTGTCCCAGATTTACTTCTTTATGAGAATAGACCTTGTGAAGCAAGATTAACGGTAAAAATCAGTGCAAAGAAAAAGACCTGCAAAGATTTGAAACTCACGATAGAAGGCATTAACTTTGCAACTATGCAATTGCCTGCAGCAAGTGCTGAAGCAAGTGTTGATGCGAATGGAAATTTTGTTATTGATTTGGAAAAGATGTTTGGTAATCAGGAATTGGCTAATACAATCCAAACATTCAGAATTCTTTTTTCAAAGGAACCAGTCAATGGTATTTGTCAGAGTGAGTTGTACCCAAAATTGAGTAAGGAACCATTGTTCCTTACTTTTGATACCAATAAGCTAATCATAAGAACGGAGGGATAAAGTGGCTACTACGAGATGGAAAGATAGTTCAACAGCGGAAATTAGTAAGGCCATAGCCCTATTAGTTGATTCCGTAGAGAATGATGACAGATCATCTGGGATTAGTCGCGAAAATTGGGTAATTAAGAAAATATTTGATGACGATAAGACTATTACGTTATTTGGAAATGACCTTACATACAATGTTATTCGATTTTCATATGACAAAATTACACTATATGGTAGTGAAGTGAATGTAATTCCTCAAAATGGAATTATTATTGTGTACTCTAATAATCAGACCATAAATTATATAATTGATAAAAATTCGGATGCAAAGCTGGTTCTTAGGAAGCTTCTTTCGTATACAGGGAGAAATGAAATTGATGACAACGGATTCCGTTTTGATAGTGACTTTTTTCTATGGCTTATAAATAGAGTTTACTACACGAATAATGCTATTGAAATTGCCGAAGAAAACGGTTTTGAGTTGGAATTGCAATCGATAAAGGGATTCAGTGGTGATACTGAAGATTCTCAGACAAAGGTATCGGCATCTGGTGAATCAGTTATGAATATCATCAGTACGCTGTCGTTCTTTCTTGAAAGTCGCAAATTAAAGCAGATAAAGCTAGACTTGAAGTATAAAACACATGAAAGAATAGAACTGATACTTAAAAATGGTACTCTGGAAGTTGATCTTAAATCGTATTTAGGAAGTTATGATGAGGATCAAACTGATGAACGAATTGCTAAGCTTTACTTGATGGCATATATTGAAATAGTACCGATACTTATTCAAGAATACAGAACAGATATTGAAAATGACCTTTGGAATAAAGAATGCTATGTAAAGTTTATGAACAATGTAGCGGATACTTTGAAAGAAAAAATTGAAGAAAAAACAAAAGCTATAAATGCGGGGCTTCCAGATATTGATTAATACTTAACTTACATACCCCTCCCTTCCATACCGGATCGGAGGGGCAATTCTATGTAAGGAGGTACCCCACAATGAAACTCGTACTTGCCGAGAAACCCTCGGTTGCCCAGTCCCTGGCTAAGGTTCTGGGTGCAAACAAACGATGCGACGGTTATCTGGAAGGCAATGGCTATATCGTCAGCTGGTGCGTTGGGCATCTGGTAGAGCTCTCTCCGCCGGAGGCCTACGATGAGACCTATGCCAAATGGCGGCTCTCAGACCTTCCTATTCTGCCAGCTGTCTGGAAGTATCAGGTCTCAGCTTCCACCAGAAAGCAGTTCGGTATCCTGAAAAAGCTGATGAAGCGCGATGATGTTGAAAGCCTTGTCTGCGCAACGGATGCCGGGCGCGAAGGTGAACTTATTTTCCGTCTGGTCTATCACCAGGCTGGATGTAAGAAACCCTTCGAAAGGCTCTGGATCTCCAGTATGGAGGATCAGGCCATCAAGGATGGATTTGCCCACCTGGAACCGTCAAGCAAATATGATGCTTTGTATGAAGCAGCCCTTTGCCGGGAGCGTGCCGACTGGATCGTCGGAATGAACGCCACCCGGCTTTTTTCATGCCTGTATCACCAGACACTGAACATTGGCCGCGTAATGACACCGACTCTGGCAATGGTCGTTATGCGTGATGCTGAGATCGCCGCCTTCAAACCAAAGCCCTTCTACACCGTGCAGCTTGGAATGAACGGTATCACCGCAGCCAGCAGGCGTTTTGATGAAAAAGGCGATGCACAGCAGCTGCTTGCCAAATGTAAGGAGACCATGAAAGCCGTGATCAAGTCCATGGACCGAAAGGAGAAAACGGAGCGAGCCCCACTTCTCTATGATCTGACCAGCTTGCAGCGCGATGCCAACCGTATCCTCGGCTTTACCGCACAGCAGACGCTGGACTACACCCAGACGCTCTATGAAAAGAAGTTGGTGACCTATCCCCGTACCGACAGCAGGTATCTGACTGAAGACATGAAGCCAATGCTTCCTCCCCTCATTTCTCAGGTGGCGGAGAAAATTGGTGTTGATGCATCCGCATTGAAATCTGACGGCAAAACGGAAATCTCTGTAGATGTCATGTGTGATAGCCGGAAGGTAAGCGATCACCACGCTATTATTCCGACAAAAACCATGTGCGCTGCCAATCTTACCGAGCTTCCCTCCGGTGAGAAGGCTATCCTTCAGCTGATTGCGGTCAGGCTGCTTTGTGCCGCAGCTCCCGACTATCGCTATGCGGAGGATACCATTGTCCTGACCTGCGGCGGCGAAGAGTTTTCGAAAAAGATCAAGACGGTTCTCTTTGGGGGCTGGAAAGATATCTGGCAGCGGTTCTATCCGGTGAAGGATAAGGAAAAGGAAGCCTATACCGGTCCAACCCTTTCGCCGGATGCCATTGTTTCTTTATCCCAGGCAGAAATCAAGGAAGGAAAAACAACTGCGCCGAAGAGATTCACTGAGGACACCCTCCTCTCTGCCATGGAGACCGCCGGTGCCGAGGATATTCCGGAGAATGCCGAACGAAAAGGCCTTGGTACCCCTGCCACTCGAGCTGGCACGATTGAAAAGCTGGTTCAGAAATGCTTCATGGAGCGTAAAGGTGATAAGAAAACACGCTATCTTGTTTCCACCGATAAGGGCAATTCTCTGATTACGGTCATGCCGGAGCAGATTCAGTCTGCTTCTATGACGGCAGACTGGGAGCAAAAGCTTCTCCGGATGGAGCATGGCGATTATGAGGCCCGGGACTTCATGCGGGAGATCACCGACATGATTTCCGGGCTGGTTCAAAACTACGAAGCTGTGAAAGGAGCAGACAAGGTGAATTTGTTCGGAGAACAAAGAGAAGGCGGCCTGGGCCGAACACTTATGTCAGATCACAAACGAGTCGGAGCCTGCCCCTGCTGTCAGGCAGACGTGCTGGAAAAACAGAAGGGCTGGTTCTGCAGCAACAAGGAATGTCGCTTTGTTCTCTGGAAGGACAATGCCTTTTTCAAGAGCATTGGGAAGCATTTATCCTCCGGCATGATTGAGAAGCTGCTTTCGGATGGCCGCATTCGCCTGAAGGACTGCAAGAGTCAGAAATCCGGAAAGAACTACAATGCCACTTTGCTTCTCTCCACGGAAGAGAACGGAAGGGCCAGCTTCCATCTGGAATTTGAGAATAGCCGCAGCGGCACCAAGGGAGGTGGAGCGAAATGATTTCCGATAAAAAGGAAGCACTGTATCTGATAGACAACGAGTCCTATCTGCACTTGAAGGAAATGGAGATGGGATTTGCCTATGAATCCTTTGATAAGGTTACCGGCGCTGCCCGGTACACCGGCCTGATCACCTATGAGGATATGCTGGAGAATCCGATTCGAAATCCTCTTGCCTGTGCCAGAGTGATGGCCATTCAGGAGATCGGCTTCAAGGGTGAAGTGGTTTCCGGAGTTGCTCTTCGCACCTTGGATCAGATCAAGGACGCCAGACGAGCCTATCGAAAGGCGCATCGGGAGGATCCTCATGACCACAGCATCCGATTTATCACCAGCAGCTACGATGAATTGTTCCGCATCCCTGACGGTGGAAAGGTAAAGATCGATTATCCGGACCGAAGCTTCATCGTGCCCTGTGAGTATATCGACGATTACCACACCCGGATCGGCGGCGAGGTTTACCACATTTGTCAGTTTGCTGAGATTCTGGAGCGAGGCGATGGAAAAGTCAGTCCGGAACCGGAAATGCTGAAGGATCAGGCCGCATGGCAGGTTGGCCACAAGGAGTATCTCACCATCCACGCCACTGATGGCGGGTGGGACTACTCCATCTACGACAAAAGCTTTGCTGAAGTAGATGGCGGTCGGATCGATCTGGCAAGCATCACGATTCAGGAATGCAGAGATATGATTTTGCAGGACCTCGGCTGGCAGAATCGAAACTTTGCTGAGATGGATTATGACATGGTTGAAGATCGAGCTTCTGATGTTGCGGAGGAAAAACTGAGCTCGGTACTGGAGCAGCTCCATGAAAAACGCATGGCGAATGGTGACAGGGCGTCGGATGCGGATGCCCGCCCCAAGCCCATTGCCGAAAAGAAGAAGTCGGAGGAATGCTTATGAGCGTAGAACAGAAACCCTACCCTTCGCAATTCGAGAAGGTTAAGGCAATCACGGATCAGCTGGAGGCCGGAATACAGGCACTTTTTGAAAGCGACAAATTCAAACAGTATCTGAAAACGCTTTCTAAGTTCCATGATTATTCCCTGAACAATACGATCCTGATTGCCATGCAGAAGCCGGATGCCACGCTGGTGGCCGGATATACCGCCTGGCAGAAGCAGTTCGGGCGTCAGGTGCAGAAAGGCGAAAACGGCATCCGTATTCTCGCCCCTACTCCCTACAAAAAGAAAATGGAGGTTGAGAAAACCGATCCTGTCACCGGTGAGATCCTCACAAATCCGGATGGGACCAGTGTAAAGGAAACAAAGGAAGTCCTGATGCCTGCGTTCAAGGTGGTCAATGTTTTCGATGTCAGTCAGACTGACGGAAAGCCTTTACCCACTCTCGGTGTAAATGAGCTGACCGGCGATGTGGCACAGTATGAAATGATCTTCGAAGCATTGAAAAAAGCCTGTCCCGTACCGATGGATTTTGAGCAGATCACGGGCGGCGCAAAGGGATATTTTCACACCGTCGAGAACCGCATCGCCATTCAGGAAGGCATGAGCCAGGTGCAGACTGTGAAAACAGCGATCCACGAAATGACCCACCAGAAGCTTCACTCCATTGACCCCACAATCAAGGTGGACCCTCTGGAGCCGAAGCTTACCAGAAATCACAAGGAGGTGGAGGCGGAATCTGTGGCCTTCACCGTATGTCAGCATTACGGAATTGATACCGGGGATTACAGCTTTGCCTATGTGGCAGGCTGGTCCCATGGGAAAGATACTCCGGAGCTGAAGGCCTCCCTGGATAAGATCCGTAAGACTGCTTCGGAGATGATCACGGAAATCGATGAACGTTTGGCGGCGCTGCAGAAGGAATATGCCTGGGCTCACCTGACAGCGGATGATGTGAAGAACATCGAATGTATCGGTTCAGAGTATATGCCGCATTCCCGTATGGCAGAGCACACTTTTTCCTGTGAAATCGTTGGTGAACCGATGACGCTGAAGCTTACGGTATCCCAGCACGATGACGGCGAAGGCTTTACCATTCATACCGAGGGAAAAGATATCTGGGATGCTATGCCGGAGAGTGAACTCCGGAAGTTGGAACCGGTTCTGACATCGACGGTTGAACTTCACTACTGGACATCTCAAGTTGAAAAAGCAGAGACTGCGGAAGCTGTGAAAGAAGTTACTTTCGGATTTATGGAGACGGAAAACCGTGGTCTTTCACAAGAACAATGCCAGAAATTCTGGGAGGCTGTGGAGCAAAAAGAAGCAGCACTATCCCCTCCCTCTGCCCTTGCGGATCTGCAGGCAAAGAAAGAAAAATCTGAAAAGGAGAAGTCTTCAAAACCGAAAACAAAGACCTCTCGGAAGAAAACACAGAAACGGAAAAAGGAGGAATCGCGATGATGTTTACCGTAGAAGAAATAAATCTGATTCAGGCGATGAATCACACTTGTCGAAGGATGGCGATTTTCGACATAAAAACCAGTATCCCGAATATCGAGGACCATGAACTGAAGGAACTCTGTGAGAAGACCCTGAAGAAAATATCGGCCATGACCGATGCGGATTTTGCCGCTATTGACTTTACCGTGTATGAGGAGGATGAGGAAAATGAGTGATTGGCATGATGAATTTACTGAGCCCATACATGATACTCCGGCAGAAAAGGATCCGCTGATTGCAGCGATGGAAGCAGCCGGTTATACCTATGACGGCCTTGAAAGCACCAATGATAATCTCCGCTTCTTTGGCGAAGGCGGTCAGGTTATTACCATGGGCGGCTGGCATGAATGCGAGGAATGGCTGAATAGTGTTGTCTTCGATGATCCGCAGGTGATGAACCGCGTGGAGATCATTCTTCATCCGGAACGGTTTCCGGAAAAAGATCCCGGAAGAGCTGCCCTTCGCGCTGTGGAAGACGCGGTGGAGCAGAACGATAACAACTTTGACGGCATCATCAATAACCTTCCGGAACCGGATCCGACGCTTCAGGCATGCAAATGTGCCGATGAGGAGGCAAAGCAGTCTGTGCTTGCAAAGCTGAAGAAGCAGCAGCTGCATGAACCGCCTCACAGACCGGAGCGTCCTTTCATTTTATGTGGTTCGGAGGAAAGAGTTCGTGAGTGAAAATAAACATCAGGAGGTGTCTCATGCAGGCAAGAGATAAATGGGTCCACTTCGTAATGTCTCAGGAAGAACTGGAGCGCATGCAGCAAAAGATGGATGAACTGGGTATCCGCAACAAGAGCTCCTACCTTCGAAAAATGGCGCTGGACGGCTACTGCGTCAACCTGGAACTGGATGATGTGAAGGAAATGGTCTCTCTCCTTCGCTATTGCAGCAACAATCTGAATCAGTATGCCAAGCGGGCCAACGAGACCGGCTCTATCTATGCGGAAGACATCCAGGATTTGCAGAACAGGCAGAATGAAATCTGGGAAATTGCGAAAGAGATTCTGGCAAGACTGGCGACGATCCAGTAAAGAAACGGTGTGGCAGATTGCTGTCACACCGGATACATACGAAGCTCCGGTGCGCGACGTTGACATCCTTGACTTCGGAAAAATCACTTTATAGACTATACTCAAAAAGCCAAAGGAGGACTCATTTATGTGGCTGATCAAACTCCCATTTCGAATACTCGCGCTGCCGATCATGGCAGTTGTTGCCGTACTCTCTATCTTTTACTCCCTCGCCTTGAACCTTTCAGCTATGGTCACCGGACTTGTATATCTGGTATTGGGCGTCTGCATTGTGATGCTTCTTTTTCAGCATGCCTGGATCTATGCGGCGCTCCTATTTGGATTTGCCGTTCTGGTTTTCCTGGCAATCATGTTTGCTGAGGCAGTCTCTCTTGGGCTGGAAGCATTGACCGGGAAGCTGTCGAAATTTATCTTTTCATAACGAATCATAACTTAACGGGCCTGAGGAATTGATACGCCTCAGGTCTTTTCTTTTGCACAAATTTGAGAAAGGAGCGGATGCCCATGGCAGCAACCAGACTGATTCCCATGCATGTGAATAAGGGAAAAACCATTGCCCAGAGTCTGGGTGACAGAACGGATTATGCAAAGAATCCGGAGAAGACGGACAAGGGTGAACTGGTCACCGGTTATCAGTGCGATCCTATGACCGTGGATGAAGAATTCCTGTTGTCCAAGCGTCAGTATGAGCAGATCACCGGTCGCCGCCAGAGGCATGAAGTGATTGCTTATCAGATCCGTCAATCCTTCAAACCAGGCGAAATCACACCGGAGGAAGCGAACCGATTGGGACAGGAGCTGGCTCTCCGTTTTACAAAAGGCAAGTATGCATTCATTGTGGCAACTCATACCGATCGGGCTCATGTTCATAACCACATCGTATTCAATTCCACTTCCATTGACGGAACCAGAAAGTTTAAGAACTTCTGGCTATCCAGCATTGCCCTGCAGAGAGTCAGTGATCTGGTCTGCTTGGAAAACGGCCTATCCGTTATTACTCCGAAGCCATACAGGGAGCGAGCAAAACGAACGGACTACCCTCGCAGAGTGAAAAACAGAGATGTTCTCTGTGAGGATATCGATGCTGTTCTGCAGAAGAAGCCGAAGTCCTTTGAAGCATTTCTGCAGGAGCTGCGGGCACTGGATTATGAGATAAAATGCGGAAAGCATATTTCCGTCAAAGGGAAAAATCAGACCCGCTTCATCCGCCTGTCCTCTCTGGAGGAAGGCTATAGTGAGGCGGATCTGCGAGCTCATTTCCTCGGACAGCAGGAACGCAAGCCGAGAGAAAAACGTAACCGCCACACAGATGTCCGTCCCTTCAATCTTGTCATTGATATCCAGAGCAAGCTGCAGAACAAAGGGGCTGGATATCAGCGCTGGGCATCGGTTTATAACCTGAAGCAGATGTCGAAGACGCTGCTGTTTCTGCGGGATCATAAGATTGAAAACATGGAGCAGCTGGACCAGCTTGTGCAGAAGCAGACTGCCAAAAGAGATGCCCTGATCTCCTCTATTCAGCAATCGGAAAAGCGATTGGCGGAGATCGGCACTCTGAAAAAGCATATCATCAACTATTCCAAAACGCGGGCCACTTATGAGGAGTACCGCAAAGCCGGTTACAGCAAAAAGTTTCTGGAGGCGCATCGGGAAGAAATTACGATTCATAAAGCGGCAAAGGCGGCCTTTGATGAATTGGAGGTAAAGAAACTTCCGAGGATAAAGGATCTAAGTGTTGAATATGCGGAGGTGCTGGCAGCAAAAAAGCAGGCCTATGCCGAATACAGACTGGCGAAAAATGATGCTCAGGAGCTTCTGATTGCTCAGCAGAATATTGCTTCTCTCTACGATGCAGAGCGCAAGGAAGAAGATCAGAAACGTCGGAAGGATGAACAAAGTCATTAAGGCTGGCAAATCAAAAGGTCTGAGTAACAGTCATGGTACTGCTGCTCAGACCTTGCTTTTTTAGTATTTCGAAGAAACGCGCAGCCATCACGAAGTGATGATCGATAAGGGCTTGGGAATATCCCAACAAGCAAGTTGTCCCGTTTCGGGATAACGCAGTTTTCGCAGGACTTGGCCAAGGAAACATTGCTTGCAAATTAGTGAGGTGCGTAAAATTTTGAGCATAAGATGGTGCAAGATAGATTGATTTTATTCGTTTAACGGATTATAATAAACAATGGATTGATGTGATTTTTTGTTTGATGGACGAGGAGCAAATATGGGGTTTTTATCAACAACACAAGCATCTAAAAAATGGGGAATATCTCCAAGAAGAATTCAGGTATTATGTGCGGAAGGACGTATTCCGGGTGTGTTTAGAGTCGGAAACACATGGGCTATTCCAGAGGAAGCCCAAAAGCCAAAAGATGCACGTATTCGCAGCGGACGATATATTAAGGGCGCTTCCATTAGTTAAATGTGCGTAGACTGGGAGGAAGATAATGAATAGTAATAGAGTAGAGTTAGCACCAGACGCTCATCTGTTAATGGCATCACTGCGCTCAGTTGGATATAAAACAGAGACGGCTATTTCTGATATCTTAGATAATTGTATAGCTGCTCACGCTACAGAGGTTCATGTTGACTTTTCTTGGAATAAAGAGGACTCAACCATTGCTATATATGATAATGGCGATGGCATGGAGAAGTGTTCATTAATTGCTTCTATGAAAATTGGATCTGCAGACCCATCAGAAAAAAGAATGTCTGACGATTTGGGTCGTTTTGGGATGGGGATGAAAACGGCAGCTTTTTCAATGGGAAAACGTTTAAGAGTTATAACAAAAAAAGAAAACAAGATTTCAACAGCTTGTTGGGATTTGGATTATATTGAAAACCAGCAGGATGGAAAATGGAGCTTGTTAGTTGATGACATCCCCATCGAAACAGTGCTCGAAGAATACCCCGTATTTCAGCATTTTGATAACGGAACGTTAATAGTCATAGACTTGTTGGATCGATTTGTTGATAGCGCATCACTAAAGAAATCAAAGATGAATTTCTATAAAACAGTTGAACGTGTTAAGGCTCATGTAGGGATGATATTCCATCGCTTTATAGAAGAAGATGATTTAAAAATTTTCTTTAAAGATGATTTGGTACCAGCATGGAATCCCTTCATTCTTTCAAATAATGCAACTCAAGAACTGAGTGAAGAAGAATATTTTGATGGAGAAAAATACGTTTTGGTTCAACCATATGTGCTTCCGCATAAAACGAAATTTGCAACTTCAGAAGATTTTGAAGCTGCAGCTGGACCCAAAGGTTGGACTGCTCAGCAAGGGATATATGTATATCGCAATAGACGATTGTTGGTATTTGGTACGTGGTTTGACTTTATTAAGAAAGAACCCGCTTTTAATCTAGCACGTATCCGCTTAGATATGAATGCTGATCAGGACTATGATTGGAAAATTGATATCAAGAAGTCTGTAGCTACGCCCCCATTATATATGAGGGATATCATTGATCGAGCAATTACTGTTTGTACGGCGCAATCTGCAAAGGTTTATAACTCAAGAGGTGCTTATTCAAAAAAACCAGGATCTCAACAGTTGAGTTACGTATGGGAACAAAGAAAGAATAGACTTGGTTCATATATGTTCTACCTTAACAAAAAGCATCCGATGCTAAATAAGATACTTCAACAGCTAGATGAAGATGGCAGAGCTGATTTGAAAGCATATCTAGCGCTAATTGAGGGATATGCTCCTTCTGCGCAATCTGGCCTGACATCGTATATGTCGGAACAGGTGAAAGAGGCTGTGTCAAATGATGACCCGGGCAAAATGGCAGATATTGCTGAAGCCAAGGGCTATATAAAAAAATTTATACAGAATGGTTTTGCTAAGGAAGAAGTTGAAGGTATCATTTTAGGAATGCCAAATTACAAGTACATAGAAGAAGAAATTAAAAAAATATTTGAGGACGAGAATTATGATTAATTATCCGGAAGGTTTGAAGGAAAGTGAACTTCAGCTATATATTGCAGCGTTCAAAAGATGTCGTGAGCTGATAGAAGAAAAGGAGAATCATACCACTGTAGCTGAAACGGTTGATGCCATTGTTGCTCAGTGGGGGCCTGTTGTGAATGATGCAGAACAATTACGGGCTTTTTTACTTGCTGAGGTTAAGGTTCCTATTGATCCAGTAACAGTTATTGCTGATGTAACTGTTAAGGACAAGAAATGGTTTTCAAAAATAAAAAAAGAAAAAGGTTACTTATTAGAGTATTGGAGACGATATGCTGATTATTTGAACCACAAGCCTTCATGGTCACTCGATGCAGTTGCAGATATTGACGAGTCAACAGATGCTGTACTTAATTTCATGGCAGACCCTTCACTCGGCATAAAGCAAAATGTCTACGGCTTAGCTTTTGGTTATGTACAGTCGGGAAAAACAGCGCACTATTTAGGTGTTCTCAACAAAGCTGCAGATGCTGGCTATAAAATCATTATCGTTCTAGCGGGTATTCATAACAATTTGCGCAGCCAGACTCAAATCCGATTAGAAGAGGAATTTCTCGGATACGATGTGCGCGGAGCTGCTGACGATAGTCAAAATGCAATAGGTGTCGGAGTGGGACAAAGTGTAAGTTACCATCTCCAGGCACTTACTTCTCGTGAAGAAAAAGGTGATTTCAACAAAATCAAGGCAGGCACATCGATGAATCCTCCGTTTGTGGTGGTCACCAAGAAGAATGCATCGGTATTAGCTCAACTAATTAAATATCTGGGAAATCTTCCAGTTGCTACAACGGATGTATCCGGAAAGAAACATTTTTCAGCGGAATATCCTCTGTTGGTTATCGATGATGAAGCGGATCAAGCGTCGCTTAACACGAAAGATTGTTACAATGCTGATGGCTCACTAAAAGACGATTTTAATCCTACGACTATCAACAAACATATCAGAAGATTATTGGGACTTTTTGATTGCTATTCATATGTTGGCTATACTGCCACACCATTTGCCAACATTTTCATTCCACCTAAGAGTGAAAATCCAAAGTATGGGAAAGATCTCTTTCCAAAGGACTTTATCGTGAACATTCCAAGGCCAAAGAACTACATAGGTGCGTTGGAATACTTTGGTTTAACTGATGGTGATGAAACTGTCAAAGCGATGCCGTTGTTTAGGGAAATTCAAAAGGGAAAAGATTATCTGGGAAAAGGGACAAAAAAAGATGATCCTGTAGGAGCTATACCTGATGAGCTCAAACTGGCGTTAAAATCTTTTGTGATATCAGTTGCTGTTAGAAACCTGAGAGGACAATTTGCAAAGCCTAATTCAATGTTGATTCATATTGTCCGTTTCAAAGGGCAGCAAAATATCATCAAGAGAAAGGTTGAAAAGTATTTTTTAGAGGAAATATATAACTTCATTAAGAACGATGATTCAGAAATCGAAAATGAGCTCAAGGAGATTTGGGAAAAGGATTATGTTACTACCACAGCTCTCATGAGAAGTGACTTTTCTCAATACATGAATGGAGTTGCCGAGCACAGTTGGAATGTTGTTTATCAAGAAATTATTCGTTTCATAAAAGCTAAGGAATTCACTATTTACAGCATTAATGGTGATAGTTCAGACACGTTAATTTATGAGAACCATAAAGGTGAACCGTTTAATGTAATTGTAATCGGCGGAGATAAGTTGGCGCGTGGATTGACCTTAGAGGGATTGATTGTTAGTTACTTTACAAGAAGTTCTAATACATATGATACCCTGATGCAGATGGGACGTTGGTTTGGATATCGGCCAGGTTATCTGGATCTTTGCCGACTTTACACAACAAAAGTGCTGCATGGTTACTTCGTTGATATCTCAAGAGCTACAGAAGATCTGGTTCGGCAAATTGATTATATGGGAAATGTTGTGAAGCAAACTCCTATGGAGTTCGGTCTGGGCGTAGAATCTAATCCAGATCTTCTTATAACAAGCAGAAATAAGATGAGAACTGGAAAGGATATGAAGCGAGACTTTAGTGCTCACCTAAGTCAGACTCGTATTCTTGATGTTGACAGCGATCAGTTCAACGAGAATTTTGCCGCCGTTGAAAACTTGATTTATACAATGGGAAAACCTGCTTCTGATAATGAAATAATTGCTAGACTGAATCGAAAAGTTGGCTCACATTATTACTGGTTTGATGTATCAGGTTATGACGTGTCACAATTTCTTGAACAGTACAAAACATCTTCATCCGCTACAAGAGCAAATAGTAAGTACATGGCTGATTACATAAGAAATCAGACGACGGTTGGAGGGTTGACTAATTGGACTGTTTGCTTAATTAATTACGAAGCAACAGGAAGAAAGCCATTCCCAATTGCTTCTATAGATGCAGTTGGTGCAGGCTTGACAAGAGCAAATCCTCAGATTACTGACGGAGAAGCAACGTGTGATATCCATACCCTTTTATCAAAAGATCAGGAATACTTGGATTATGATCAAAAGCAATTTGAAAAAGTAAAGCAAATGCAAGAAGACGGTGATTCAGCCGAAAAAATTCGAAAGAATACTCGTTCAAGAGAACATGGATTTTTAATGCTGTATCCAATCGGTAATGTTGGTCCCATTACGGAAGAAATGGATCGCAATAACAGTAAAACACCATTTGCGGTAGCCGTTGTATTTCCGGATAGAAAGGGAAAAGGAAATATTAAGTCCTATCATGTAAATGATATTGCTGTGGAGAACAAGAGCTATGACTTTGACGCATAAAATCTACAATGATTTGAGTGTATCCTTAAGTGCCGGGAAGCACCAAACATTATCAAAAGTATATACAACACCTAACGGAATATCACTTATCTACGCAATGAATCGTGATACAGAAAAAAGAGCCTTGTATTTCGTTGCGGAAGAAAAATCAGTGGATAGTATGCCGCGATGTAAAGGGCTTGATATCGGAAAGGTACACTTGTATGAATACAGTCCTGTAGATTTCTTTTGCGAAATTGCGCAAAACTCTGGCGATGAAAGTTATATGTTTGAAATCATCATCGAGGACATACGTAAAAATGCTGATGAATTAAATGATAAGCAACAACTGGTTGCACGAGTGTCGAAGTTGCTTATTAAATGGAAGAGTTTTTTTGCACAGGAAAAGACCTTGATGCTATCGCCAGAACGCCAGCAAGGCTTATATGGTGAACTCTTATTTTTGAAGCAACTGATTGGCATGTTTGGGACTAGCGCTGTATCATTTTGGACTGGATGTGATTATGAAACACATGATTTTTACATAAGAGGAAATGCTGTGGAAATAAAAACAACATCTTCGAAAGCTCCATACAAGATGCACATTAGCAGTGAATATCAGCTTGACGATTCAGAGATATCAGGGGAGCTGCTTGTCGATTTTTTTGCACTAAGAAAAAGTTCTGCAGATGGTGAAACGCTTCCGCAGCTTATTGATGATATTAGATTCAAATTGGACGATAATCCATTGATGCGTAAAAAGTTTGACACAAACTTGGAGACATATGGGTATTTTGATGGTCTCGAGGATAAATACACGACTGGCTATCATATCCGAGAGGAGCACTCTTATCGTGTCGCAGATAGATTCCCTAGAATTGTTAAGAGAGACATTTCAAATGGCATTTCAGGGTGTACATACGATGTGCTGGTAAATAGTTGTGCATCTTTCGAGATTACTGCTTCGGAAAAGGAGCATAAAATGAAAGGAAGTGAGGAAATTGTCTGATAAACTGGCGGAATTTAATCAGGATATTTTGGAAGAAGTTGTATCCTATCGCACGAATAACATCGTTTCCACTTCGGTTGCGTTTAAGACAATTTTCTTATCCTATCTTGCAGATATAGGAGAATCTAGTATTTCGGACTGTCAGATTATTGATTTTAAAAAAAGCAGCAATAAGATGCGTCTTGATGGATACGTCTTTAACGAGTATTTTAATACGCTCACGCTTATCGTTAGTGATTTTAGTCCTTCACCGCAGATTGTAAAGACCGGAAAGGTTGAAATAGAGAAGACAATTAAACAGGCTCATCGATTTCTAAAGAACTGTTTTACCGGATACTTTGAAGAAGTCGAGGAATCAAGTGATGGATATCAAGCGTATGAATATATTCAAGCGTGTAAAGATGATATCGAAACCGCAAATATTATATTGCTTACAAATAAAAAAGCTGTTTTATACGTGCCAGAGGATTCTAAGATTGGGAAAATTACTGTTCGATATGATGTTTGGGATATAGAACGGCTGTATCAGCATGTGTTCCTGAATGCTCAAACGGATGTAATAGAGATAAAGCTTGGAAAAAAATATGGGGTAACACTGCCATTTATTAAAGTGTCCGGAAGCAGTCAGCAACCATATGACTGTTATGTAGGAGCAATCTCTGGTGAACTTTTGGCAAAAATCTATAGTGATGAAGGTCAAAAGTTGATTGAAAAGAATGTCCGTTCATTTCTTCAGGCTGCCGGGAAAATTAATAAGGGAATACGCGACTCTCTTAAGAATGAGCCAGATATGTTTATGGCTTACAATAACGGCATTTCAACAATTGCAGAGTCGATTGAGATCGATGAAGATGCTTCTTCAGACCGTTTTGTTGTAATCAAGTCTATTACAGGATGGCAAATAGTAAATGGTGGTCAAACAACCGCTTCGATCTATAATGCCTATAAGGGCAAAGTAGACTTATCTTCAGTTAGCGTTCAGATGAAACTAGCTGTAATAAAAGCTGAAGATAGAGTGAGTGAAATCGTTGGTAATATTTCAAAATATGCCAACAGCCAAAATCCCATTAAAATGTCGGATTTTAGCGCAAATGATGATTATCATATACGGATGGAGCGGCTATCGCGAATTGTATATATACCAGTTACCAAAGGAAAATCTGTGGATAGATGGTTTTATGAAAGAGCAAGAGGTCAATATTTAGTTGAAGTGAATCGTCAGCTTACCCCTGCATTAAAAAAAGAATTCAAGGCTCATAACCCGAAGAAACGGTGCGTGTCTAAAGCTGTTGCTGCCAAGTGTATGATGTGTTGGATGGGGTACCCGGATGTCGTCAGTAAGGGCCTTGAAACAAATTTTGTTTTCTTTACAGGACTTATAAATGACGGAAAGATTCCAGAGGCAACAGAAACAAACTACAAACACATGATAGCCGAAGTGATTCTTTTTAATGAGTGTGATCATATTGTGGCAAATCAAAAATTTGGCGGATTCAAAGCTCAGATTGATTATTACACAGTTGCATTATTAGGAACATACTATAAAGATCAAATCGATCTGGATATAATATGGGAAATTCAAACGATAGAGCCTAATGTTACATTACTTATAGAAGAATTGGTTTATAAGGTTTGGCGGCACTTTCAGAACCCCACTACTCCAGGTGTAAACATCGGTCAGTGGTGCAAAAAAGCTGAATGCTGGGAATTGTTGAAAAAACGATTTGAAAATGATGAGCTTCAGTGAGAGGTAAAAAATGTATAGAACAATAGACTTATTTGCTGGAGCTGGAGGACTAAGCCTTGGCTTTTTGCAAACAGGAAAATTTGATATTAAAGTTGCATTTGAAAATAACCCTAACATGCAAGAAACATATCGACGAAATCATCCTGGTGTTGATGTAAGAGGTGATGTATGTGCGGCTGATTATGAAGAAATCCAAAAGCAATATGGGAAAATCGATGTTGTGATTGGAGGCCCGCCTTGTCAGGGGTTTTCAAACGCTAATCGCCAGAAAAACCATGCGATAAGCCAGAATAATATGTTGGTAAAACAGTATATCCGTGCAATTCGCGAACTGCAGCCGCTGGCTTTTGTTATGGAAAACGTGAGTATGCTGCGCTCAGATGTTCATAGGTTTTATTTGGACAAAACGGATCACGACTTAATTATCCAAAATAGCTATGATATCCCAATGCAGGAAACAAAGCTGGTGTTGCTTGAAAAGGAGTATCTTTTTAATGGTGCCATGGAGATTGTGCAATCTTTAGATGCTATCTCCGAAAATATTTGGCCAGAGGACTGCTATGTAGCCCTCAATGTAATTTACAAAGCCACTAAAAATCCCAAAAAGGTCGTTAGTGCACTATCAAAGCACAAGAAGAAACTGTTGAAATATGCTGACAAAGTAACAAGTAATATTTCGGAGTCGTATATTGCCATTCAGTCCAGAACGGCTTTCAATGCCATTCAGCAGTTCTTTGATGGGACACTCGAAGTCTGCAAGCTGAAGCAAGCAATTGAACCAGCTATTATGATTCAGCGGATGCTTAGTAAGGCAAAGGAAATCTTTGACAATCAGATTGTTGTTGATTCATACAGTGATGAAAATGACTTGGTTGCAGTAATTAGGTCCTATGCAGTATTTGACTATTTGAAAGCAATTCTCGGTACGGAACCAAATAGCTATGCGATAAATGCAGATATTCTTTGTGCAGCAAACTATGGGGCACCTCAAAAGAGAAACCGTTTTATTGTAATGGGTATAAAGAAATCGTTGGCTGACGAAGTCAAATTACCGGTCGGTACTTTTTCAGAGGAAACATACCGGACCGTCCGGGATGCGATTAGTGACTTGCAAGAGGTGAAGACTGTAACTGAGGTGGCAGATGATACTGGTACATCTATAAAAGCTATGAGCAATATCAGTGAACTTGGACGTGCCCTTCGTGACACAGACACGCTGTTTAATCATATCATTACAAATACAAGAGAAACTGCAATGGAACGTTTTAAGGCACTTAAACAGGGTCAAAATTTCCATTCTCTTGATGATGATCTGAAGACTAATACTTATACAGATGTAAGTCGAACTCAAAACACGATATACCTTCGCCTTGATTATGATCAGCCGAGCGGTACGGTTGTAAATGTTCGAAAATCTATGTGGGTTCATCCTGTATTAGATCGCGCCGTGAGTGTACGTGAAGCAGCCCGCCTGCAGACATTCCCTGATAGTTTCGTATTTTGCGGAACAAAGGACAAGCAGTACCAGCAGGTTGGTAATGCTGTGCCACCAATTATGGCAAAGGCAATTGCTAAAAAACTGGCGCAACAGTTAAAGAAAATAGAGAATGGTTCGGAGCAATAGATAATGGCTGATAATCATACCAAAGAGGTACGAAGTCGAAATATGTCTCACATCCGAAGCAAAAACACGAAGCCCGAGGAGAAAGTGAGAAAGTATCTCTTTTCCAAAGGATTTCGATATAGGAAAAATGTTCACACTCTTCCGGGATGCCCAGACATTGTGCTTCCAAAGTACAAAACCGTTATTTTTGTAAATGGGTGTTTTTGGCACAAACATGACTGTCCAAGATTTGTTTGGCCCTCTTCCAATGAGGAATACTGGATTCCAAAGATTCAGAGAAATGTGGAAAGGGATGAAATGAATACTCGCCATCTTATGTCTCTGGGGTGGAATGTACTCGTGGTATGGGAGTGTCAGCTGAAGAAAAAAGCCTTTGAACATACTATGAGCCAGTTAGAGTCTGATATTAGGAAAGGAACGGAGAAACATGAATAGATATACTTTTTCAACACAATCAGGAAAGGCATACTATTGTAACTCCATTCCTGGATTTATTGCTGATCAGTCAACCGATATTGTGGGCCGACTGGTCAGACATGCATTTGATATTAACAAAGAACAGGCTAATGCTTGGGAAAATCAAATCACTGAGTTGCAACGCCGCCTGGAAGAATGCGGTATGGAGGGAGATATCATATTTGAGTATGATATTGTTCGCCTTGGCAAGCGTATTGATGTTATTCTGCTTATTCGACACATGGTATTTTCTCTCGAATTCAAAAACGGAAAAAATGTTTTTACCGCACAGGATGCGCAGCAGGCTGAGGATTATGCCATTGATATAAAGAACTTCCACAAAGAATCTGAAGATCTGTATGTTTGTCCTATTTTGATTGCTACCGATGCCGCACGATATCCGAAACCCCAATCTTGCGATTGTTATCCGGACAAGCAAGTTCATCTGCAGAGAGAGAATATTGAAACGCTTATTCCAAAGATTACAGAAATCTCCTCCTTGTACGGTGATGATGGAGAGATTGATTTTGATAAATGGTTTAATTCTCCTTACTACCCTACCCCTACTATTATTGCAGCGGCTGTGGAGGCATATAGTTCTCATAATTTAAGTCAGATTGCTCAATCAGAAGCTGGTCAAGAGAATATCAATCTTTGCGAAGCAAAAATCTATGAGATAATTGAATACGCAAAGGTACAAAAGAAGAAATGCATTTGTTTTGTTACAGGTGTGCCCGGTGCCGGAAAAACCTTGGTTGGCTTGGATGTTGTGGCTAAAAGCCTAGATGATGCAAACGGTTTAAGTGTTTATCTTTCGGGAAACGGTCCTCTGGTTGAAGTACTGCGCGAAGCATTAAAGAAGAGTGTCGAATCCAATGACAGAGAGCGTGAAGATCTTTGGAAGAGAGCAAAGAAGTCTGCAGGAAAAACATTTGATGTTCCTAAACCTGAGAAGCTGTTTAACAAACATACCCAAGCTGCAATCAACACACTGATCCAGAGTAGTTATGCATTCAAAAAAGACAATGCATCGCATAGTAACCCAACTCCGGAGAACATTCTGATATTTGATGAGGCTCAACGTGTATGGAATCAGGAAAAGATGGCTCGTAAACATGATGACCCCATAATGGCAGTAAGTGAGCCTAAGCTGCTGTTCAGTATTATGGATCGTCATCAGGACTGGGCAGTTATGATTTGCTTGGTTGGTCTTGGACAAGATATCTATGATGGCGAAGTGGGAATCAATGAATGGTTTCGCTGTGGTATTGAAGAGTTCAAAGAATGGGAATTGTTTTATTCTCCTTTGATTTTCAGTCAAGTTGAAGATAAGAATATTGACCAAGAAAAGATTCTCTCATGTGAAAGATGTCACCAGATCGATGAACTTCATTTGAAGACCTCTATTCGTTCGTTTAGAGCTGATAAACAGTGCCAGTTTGTTGATGCACTTCTTGATAATGATCCGAAACAAGCATCGGAAGTATATCAACAAATTGCCTCGAAGTATCCTATATACATAACAAGAGATTATTCTTTGGCTAAGAAATGGGTACGTGCGCATGTACGTGGTTCTCAGCGTTCTGGCGTTTTGGCATGCAGCAGTGCGCAAAGGCTGAAGCCAGAAGGCATCTATGTTCCCACTGAGATAGATGTCAAAAATTGGTTCCTGGCACCAAGTGATGATTTGCGTTCGTCCAACATGCTGGAGGTAGTCGCAAGTGAATTTAAGGTACAGGGGCTTGAGATTGACTGGGCAATTGTTTGCTGGGATGCGGATCTTCGACGCAGTAAGAATGGAGCAGATTGGGATCACTATTCATTTAGGGGAACGAAATGGAACAAAAGAAATAAGCCGGAACAAAAGCGTTATTTGGTAAATTCATATCGTGTTCTTCTTACAAGAGCACGCCAAGGAATGGTGCTGTTTGTGCCGAAGGGAGTTGATCCCGAGGAAGATCCGACAAGAGATACTGAGTATTATGATGGTATCTATAAGTATCTTGTTTCTTGCGGGATTCAAGAATTGTAGTAGATTTTTACTTTTTCCCAAATGATTACATAGACACTATCTTAACGAGGTTTCATATGGAAAACGGAACAAAACTCAGAATCTTATATTTATATCAACATCTTGTTCAACATACCGATGCCGAACACACTTTATCAACCGCCGAGCTGATGAAGATCCTCAAAGAAGATTATTCGGTGAAGGTTTCCCGAAATACCATCAGCGATGATCTTGCCATGCTTCACGACTGCGGCCTACATATTGAGCACTATGAGTCTACCCAGAACAAGTATTATTATGACGGCCACATTTATGAGCTTCCAGAGCTCAAGGTTCTTGTTGATGCTATTTCTTCTTCCAAATTCATCACGCAGCGAAAGAGCGATGAATTGATAGCGAAGCTTCTTACCTTGACCAATTCGCAGAATGCGGCAAAGCTCCGCCGTCATATTTACGTTGCCGGTCGTGCAAAATCGGACAATGAAAACGGATATTATATCGTCGATGCCATCAATGATGCGATCGATACCAAGAGAAAGATATCATTCCGCTACACGGATTTTGATGTGACAAAGCAGCGTTATATCGCAAATGATGGCGAACCCTACACGGTAAGTCCGTATACATTGATCTGGGACGGAGATTACTATTACATGCGCGGCTTCTGCGATGAGCGTCAGGAAATGCGGAATTTCCGCCTGGATCGCATCGCGGAGCAGCCGAAGATCCTTAACCAGATTGCGGTAATGCCCCCAGAAGATTATACTCCGGCAGACTACAGCAAACATGTCTTCCGTATGTATGATACCGATGAGCCGGTTTCCGTGCAGCTGTATTGCCATGTGTCGGTGATGAAGTATCTCATCGATAAGTTTGGCAGCGATTTCGAAACCATGGTTGTGGATGACGAACATTTCAAAGCAACGGTCAGTGTATGCCCCAGCACCACTTTCTACAGCTGGGTGTTCGGATTCAACGGAAAAATCAAAGTTGAAGGACCGCAGAATGTTGCTGAGACATACAAGGAAATGCTCGTCAATGCATTGAACGAGATGTAATTCGCACTACTGCACAAAATTCTGCGCACCTGCCGTTCCATTAAACAAATCACCCCTTGCTTCCCGGAGCAAGGGGTATTATAATACATTCAATGGAACGATTCGTTCCGTTATCGAGAGAAAGGAATTAAAACCATGAGAGCTATGAGCACAGAAACGATGCAAAACATCATTTCCTATGTTGATCAATACTTCTGCGACAAACATACCACACCCTCTGTAAATGAAATTGCTTTGGGTGTAGGTATTCCTAAAACGACTGCTTTTCGCTACCTGGTCGAAATGGACAACCGTGGAATGCTCGAATACGATGGTAAGTCTCGTACCATTCGTACTCCTATGATCAAGAAATTTGCTCCCGATTCTGCCCCCTGTCCTCTTGTTGGATCCATTCCCTGTGGTTCCGCGCAGACAGAGGAAGAAAACATTCTTGAATATGTCAGCCTTCCTGTTTCCCTTTTCGGGAATGGCCGGTACTATATTCTGGAGGCTTCCGGTGATTCCATGGTTGATGCGGGTATCGATAGCGGAGATCTGGTCGTTATCAGGACAGATTGCAATGCTGAGATTGGTGATATCGTTGTTGCCCTTACCGGCTACAGCGAAAGCACATTGAAGGTTTACGCCGGAATCGATGAAGATACTCAGGAAGCCATTCTTGAGTATCGGAATCAGGCAAAATATCCGGACGAAGAGATCCGCGTGAAGCAGCTGATCGTCCAGGGCGTAGCCAAGCATGTAATCAAAGCATTATAAATGATATTGTTGTCACCGGAGGTGAAGTACGAGATTATGAATACATATGACGTGAAATGCCCGGTATGCGGCGTAGTCAATCACAGCCTGTTTCTTGAAGAGACGGATGGCTGGATGGAATGCGAGCACTGCGGCCATACGGCAAAATACTGCTGGGAACCGCAGACAAAAAAACAGATTCCGGTATTTGTAATCCGAAATCTGCAGGCGCAGGTCGGACCTGCCGATTGCGTACACACATGTAGATAAGAAGGGAGTTAAATAAGTGCCACATGAAAACTTTGTATGGCGCTCAAGAAAGATATACTGCCCCAACTGCCGCCAGTTAGTGATTGGCTATGAAGGCAAAGATGGCATAACCCGAATGACCTGCGACAGATGCGGGACCGTGATGGTCAGCAAATCGATGGGACGCAGGCATGACCGCATTGACATATACGCCCCACGGGGTCAGGAGCGCATTTAACAATTGAATCAACTTGGCATAACGACGGAATGGTTGAGATGAAACAGGCTGCGTAAATCCATCTCCAGGTCATATGCTGTAATGATCGGTCAGTTAAACCAGACATACATGAGAGGCTGCCGACAAGACGGGATTCCTATATCCATAGGATCCCTGCCTTGCCGGTGGTCTTTTTCTTTTTTCGGCAAGGCTTTCGAAACCAAAACATCATATCGAAAGCCTGACATGCATTAAGGGCTGAGGATACAAATATTGCTCAATTTCTGATTTTCAGAAAAGCAGTATCGGTACCCTTTCTTTAGTGCACCTCTTTTTCGGGGACATGGTCAGGAACGTACTGTGAGCAATGGTATCCTTTGCTCTTCCGCAGCAGGCGGAAAGGAAAACAGTATGTATTTTGACGCAACCGAATTCGCAGCTCGCCTGAGCACTCTTCGAAAGGCACAAGGAATGACCCAGGAGGAAATGGCCGAAGCACTCAATATCAGTTTGGAGCATCTCAGCAAGATGGAACGTGGTAAGAGAAAACCGTCTATCGATCTGATCATTGCTATGGCCTGCTACTTCCATGTGAGCACCGACTATCTGCTCATGGGGAAAGATCATGACATGGTGGACAGTCGCACGAAGCTTCTGGATGTGGTGACTCAGTTGACAGAAATCGCAAAAAGCCTGTAACTCTAACAGCAATGCACGAAAAAGCAAGTTCAGAAGCGCCGAATTTGCACGAAAAAGCAAGTTCAAGGCATCACTCGCAAAAAAATATGCAAATCCGTACAACCAGGGCGGGCAACCCGTACAGTCGGTACCTAAAAACATCCATCCGTATGGGCTAAACTTGTACATGTAAGGAGCCAAACGACTCCTCTACAGGAACCTTGAAAATTACATACCATTCTTCAGGCACAACCCTGTGATGGGGAGCCACATCAGCGGATGAACGCAACGATCGCCATTAGGGGGCGGGAGCGTGAACTGGCCTGTAAGTATCGGATTGCTTCCGATATACAGCATTGATCCATCACAGCACAATGATACTTCTGTACGCAGCTCGGTGAGAACCACGGAGGGGTTAGATTCCCATGGATCTGGTAGCAGCCAGACGCCTGAATGTATTCCCGGCAGGTCAGAGCACCTGCCAGTTCCCAGGGGCGTCGAGGACAAATGTGGGGATAACATATTTTGCAACTATGCAGAGCCATGCAGCGATGCAAAACCAGGTGCTTGCACATGGGTTTTGTCATCGATATATGGCGAGCTAACCACATGAGCAAAAAAGCAGCATAGCTGCGGTTTTGCGAATGGGGTGCTGCATAGTTGCTGGGAGAAAAAGCCCTTAGCGGCTTTCTTGGGTGGGAAGCGATATCCCGCCCTTTTACATAGAACCTACATGAGGAGGAGAAAACATGCTTAAAAAAGATTGGAATTATAGACGCGGTGATATCTATCTGGCAGACCTGGGCGAGCATCGCGGTAATATTCAAGGCGGTGTTCGTCCGGTTATCAATATCCAGAACAACAGCGGCAATTTCTTCGGACCGACGTTGATCGTCGTGCCGCTTACCACGGAGCTGAAGAAACTGGGCCAGCCTACACACTGCGTTCTCAAAAAGCAGCGCGGTCTGAGTGAAACCTCCATGAGTGAGGCGGAACAGATTGTAACCATCAATAAGTGCCAGGTAATCAAGTATCTGGGGCGCACGAGCAAGAATCATATGGAGCGCATTGACGACAGCATCCGCGTAAGCCTTCATCTGGATCCGGACGATACCTTGCCCATTCCGGAGTGCGTGGAATTCCCCTGATTTTGAATTTGCGGCAAGGATGAAAACGGAAAGCGAGGAATGACATATGGAAGCAATTGAGACTTTTGAATTACCGGCAGAAAATGCAATACCCATCACAGAGAAACGCTGCTATACCGTTGAGGATCTGCAGATCATCCTCGGCATCAGCCGCGGCACGGTATATAAGCTGTTGGAACAGCAGGAATTTCGCTGGTTTAAGATCGGAACCGCCTATCGAATTTCAAAGAAGAGCTTTGATGAGTGGTTGGACAACAAGCTGTAAGCTGTCAAGGATGTCGAGCTGTTCCGCGACATCCTAACAATCCGAACGGATAACCGCTACGATGTAGCCAGGTCTTAAGACCTGGCTATCACTATATAAGGAGGACCCGATATGGATGAAAAGAAAAGGACTACAATGTCCGTTCCGGAGATGCGGCGGATGTTGGGGCTTGGAAAAACTGATTCTTACTGGCTGGTACATAGGCAGTGCTTTGAAACGATCATTGTTGCAGGCAAGATGCGAGTTGTGATCGACAGCTTTGAGCACTGGTATGCAAATCAGATCAAGTACAAAAAGGTTGATGGATCGCCGCCCGGTACGGAGCTCAGAGCATATTCTTACTCGGTTCAGGAAATGGCGGAGCTGCTCGGTGTGTCCGACGATACGGTTTATACCTTGATCAAGCGGGATCACATTGAGACCTTTGAGGTGGATACCTGGATGCGTATTCGAAAGGATGTTTTTGAGGCATGGTACAAGACGCAGACCAAATATCGAACCCAAGCGGATCGGGAACGAGATGCAGAGCTTGAAGCTGCATCCATGACGATGCCGGAAATGGCCAGACTGCTTTTGATCACCCGGAAGGAAGTCTACAATATCCTTCTTACCGGCAGAGATAAAGATCAGTTTGAGTTTGTCTATATTGCAGACCGACGGCACGTAACAAAGGACAGCTTTGAGCGCTGGTATGCCGGTCAGAGCAAGTATCGCAAACTTTGCGACAGATCACCGGAGGAGATCATGGCGATTGAGAGAAAGCAGCAGGAAGCCGTGAAGCCTCGTCTCAAGGTGGATGAAACAAAGGCAGCATTTACCCTGCAGGAAGCAGCCGTACTTCTTGATCTTACATACAATGAGGTGCGCAGGCTGATCCAGACCGGAGAAATTGAAGCCAAAAAATACGGACTCAAGTATCTGATCCCCCGGGATGATATTAAATGGTTCCTGTTTCAGCAGAAACTCGAACGTGAGAACTAGGAAAGGAGTGAAAGACAATGGCATCCATTGTGCAGAGAAATAACCGTTACAATGTCGTTTACCTCTACGACGATGAGGCAACCGGCAAGCGAAAGCAGAAATGGGAAAGCTTCAAGACCATGGCCGATGCAAAGCGCCGGAAAGCTGAGATTGAATATCGGCAGGAAATAGGAACTATGGTAATCCACCAGTGCAAGACGGTGGATGAGCTGCTGAAAGAGTATGTTGCTCTCTATGGCAAGACCACATGGTCCATGTCCGTCTACGGAAGCAATACGGCTCTGATCGAGCATTACATCTCACCAATCATCGGCAGTATGAAGCTCAGTGACGTGACAGCACGGGTTCTGGAGAAGTATTACATGCAGCTTCTGAAGACCCCTTCCGTACACAGAATCACTCAGAAAGCAAATTCAAAAAATGTGATTTATGTGGCTCCGCCGACCGTAAGAAAAATACATAACATTCTTCGCAGCGCTTTTCATCAGGCTGTGAAATGGGAGCTGATGGAGAAGAACCCTGCCATGTATGCAACGGTTCCAAAATCCGAAGCAAAGAAGCGCGAGATCTGGGATGCTCCTACTCTGTTCCGTGCCCTCGAGGTATGTGAGGATGAGCGCCTGAAGCTGGCCATCAACCTGGCATTCGCCTGTTCCCTTCGAATTGGTGAACTGCTTGGCCTGACCTGGGATTGCGTAGACATCTCTCCGGAAAGCATCGCTGCCGGAAAGGCCTATGTCTATGTGAATAAAGAGCTGCAGCGCGTCGATAAGAGTGTTATGAAGGTTTTGGGAAAGAAGGACGTGCTTCGCGTCTTTCCGGAGTTGCGGGAAAGCAATAAAACAGTCCTGGTATTGAAGAAACCAAAGACGGCAACCAGTACCCGCAAGATCTTCCTTCCGAAGACTGTCGCTGAGATGCTGGTAGACTGGAAGCGAGAGCAGGATTTTACGAAAGAAGCCCTTGGCAGTGAATACGCAGATTTCGATCTGGTCATGGCCAATGGCTTGGGCATGCCGACAGAGCAATCCCGTATCACGGCCCTCTTTGCAGAACTGATTGAGAAGAATGATCTGCCCAAGGTCGTCTTTCACAGTCTTCGTCATTCCAGCATCACTTACAAGCTGAAGCTGAACGGCGGCGATATCAAATCTGTTCAGGGCGATTCCGGCCATGCACAGGCGCAGATGGTTACGGATCAGTATTCCCACATTCTCGATGATGACCGCAAAAACAACGCAGCACTGTTTGAGAAGGCCTTTTACAGCGGGAAGGGCTCAGACAGTATTGAGGCACCGGCTGAAACCGGATCCGAAGCAAAAGCTGCCCCTTCAGGTGTGAATCCTGACCTTCTGGCAAAGATACTCAGTAATCCGGAAATGGCAGCGCTGCTGACAACTCTGGCGAAGAGTCTGAACTAAAATAAGGGCCGGATCACCGGCCAACACTTACATAGAGAGTATTGTAAACTCGGATTTCACTCGAACCGAGGATGCAATACTCTCTTTTTTATCATCTTCCCCAGCGAGTACTTTTCAGGGAGATGTGAGATATTCTGTTTAGACTCGCGGTTCGACTGCAGATGGATTTTTGCTCAAAATTGTGCTAAAATTGGCGGTAGATGAAAAATGTTCTTGTTCCCCTTTTTAGAAAAATCCAAAAAACTGCTAAAATGAACCGGTGAACATCTAACGACACCGGTGAACTTGGACGAACACGGAGCAATTCGGAACATGAAAAAAGCCTGACGGATAGCAACTTTCCTGTACATAGGTGAACACAGATGACAAATGTTCAATGGTTCTCCTAAGCGAAAGGCCGCGCGTTCAAATCGCGCCGGGGACGCCAGAAGATTCGGTCGAAATAGATGCAGGGCTGAAAAATCCAGTATCTATGCGGCTTTGTGAGGGTTTTGAATGAATCATTCAAGGCCCTCATTTTTCATAGATACAGCTTGTCTGCATCTTATGCACCCTGCTGCACCCTGCTTTTTAACAGGAATGAAAGGGGTATCGAATGAAACTGCGTTTTTTGTGGCAGCAGACCCAGCAAATAGCCGGTCTTATCTATGCGACCATTCGATACAATGACAAACTTCCAGACAAAGATACGTATGTCGGTTCTGTTGAATATTCTCTTCCTTTCTCCGGCAAGTGGGTTGTCGCAAATGGAGGTGTAGACGTAGAAACCTCACATTCATGGGATATTTATCCGCAGCGGTATGCCTAAGATTTTGTGATTCTGGATGACGAGGCAAGCAGTTATTCCGGATCAGGCAACACAAGTGAGCCGCACCTCCATTTTCAAGTACAGAACACAAAGAATTTTTATTTTTCCATAGGATTGCCGATACGGTTTACATCCATAAGAAAATCTCCCATACCGAATCACGAACGGTCAGACCCACGTCAGGCACCAAATGATGAGGATCTTGATGATTGTTATATTGCCCGCGGATTGGCGGTGCAGAATCAAACCAAATCATAAAACAGAAAGCATCGTTTTATTGCACTCACAAACCAATATCAAATAACACTTGACTCCCCCCTTGGGGGCTGGCTTAAGATAATCTTGAGAGCAATGAGAATAGTGTCAGGAGGAAAGATGATGCAGATAAAAGAAGTTTGTGAGAAATGCAAGCTAACCAAAAAAGCGATAGAATATTACGAATCTAAAAACCTGATACATCCGCAAATTCTCGAAAACGGATACAGGGATTACAGCGATGCAGATATCGCTGTACTGAAAGAGATCTCTGTGCTTAGAAAATGCGGCATCAGCGTTGCCGATATTGCAGAGATACTAACCAGCTCAAATAAACCGGCGGCTTTGGCCAAGTGCAAATATATCACAGAATTACGGATGCAGCGTTTGAATGATATACAAAAGCGTATGGACAGCCTGATTGCTAATTACGATATACATCGTGAATTTGACTATCTGCAAACGCACGATGAGGATTTATATACCATAAAAGAGAAATTAGTCTTTGCTTTCCCCGGAAACTATGGCCTTTATGTATCGATGCATTTTGGCCGCTTCCTGAACGGGACAATTGAAACCGAGGAACAACGAAAAGCTTATGATGCGATCGTGCAATACCTTGATCGTGTGGATTTGTATTTGCCTGCGGAGCTTTCTGAATTTCTGGAAGCGCTTTTCAATGCAAGTGAAAAAATCGATGCGCTAAAGATCGAAGAAGAAACAAATGGCAGGATGCATGAAATGCTTGCCGATACAGACGGTTACTTGGAACGCAATCGGGAAGAAATTGAACAGTATATCGAATTTAAAAGATCTGATGAGTATCAGAATTCCGAAGCAGGCAAAATTCAAAGGTATATGTTGGATTTTCAAAAGGAAAGCGGCTATCAGGAAGTTTTAATAGCCAATATGAAAATACTCAGCCCTGCTTATGCTGAATATTTGAAAAAGGTTGAAGCGGCAAATGATATTATGCTGAAAAAGTTTCCAAAAGCAAAGGATATGTATGAATTAGACTAATATTTAGATTTATGATTGTTTTTAAGGCAATCATAAATGAAGATGCTCTTGTGGTCCAAAGCAGTAGTCATATCATTGGATACCTGCGAAGAATCCGATTTATTTTGAGAACTTGGTGCTCCCTCTGGTGAAAGATAAGAAATCTTTTTTCCACGGTGTCCACAGCAAACAGAGCCTGCACGCACGACGCTCTCCTTACCTCGGTGGGGAGCGTTTTGTTTTGTCTGCAATTCATTCCATCCCTTTCGTTCCCCTGCCCCGCCGCAGAAAAAGTGCCGGAAGAAATTTCTTCCGGCACTTTTTCTGTTGTCTTTTTATAACAAGCTCTTTCTGACTGCAAGATTCGGGCAAAACGACAAGAATCGTGTGTCAGTCCTCCTCTTCGCCGTCCTCCGCCTCCTCACAGCCGGAATCGCTCTGAACATTCTTCCTTGCCAGCTCGGCGTAATACTGCATGTTCGCCTTCCCCCACTCGAACATCTCATCCACAATGGGAACCAGCGTTCTTCCAAGCTCCGTCAGGTGGTATTCCACCTTGGGGGGAACCTCATCAAATACATTCCGGAAAATTATTCCATCCTGCTCCAGCTCGCGCAGCTGTTTGGTCAGAATCCGGTTGCTGATATTCTTAAACAGTCGAAACAACTCACCGTACCGGAGCGGGCCCTCGTGCCCAAGGTGCCACAAAATCACAATTTTCCACTTGCCGCTCATCAATGAGAGCGTAAGCTCTTTTTCGCAGTTATACTCTCCGTTTAAAAGTCGCTTTTGAAGACTCTGCCTTAGCGTCAGTACCAAAACAATGGCCCCCTTTTTTTCAGAAGATGTATCGTATCCGTCCTTTTTCAAACCCTTTATTACCAGTATAAGGCAATTTTTTAAAAAAGTAAATAAAAATAAGGCAGATTTCTTCAATATTTTAAAGCAGGAATGCCAAACAGAACCCATTACGGTTTGTAATGAGCTCCATTTGGCATTTGTTCAATCTATGCTATCCAATCAGGAGGCTTATGCGAGTAAAATGTTTTTGAGAATATAGGATTTTTCCTGCGTCATTTCCTCCAGCGTAACGCTGATTCCCTCCCGGCCGATCCCGCTCATTTTCCACCCGCCGAAGGGCTGGTCGGTATGGCGGTAAATGCCCGAGCCGTTGATTTCCAAGCAAGTCTT
>OAUF01000389.1_pt1 | contig 35995 bp, 36 predicted proteins | sample 1495111 | NCBI WGS metagenome assembly OAUF01 (sample SAMEA2580002, study PRJEB22360) | human gut metagenome | reverse complement strand
TCAGCTGCAGGGGAGATTCCCCTGCGCGGCCGAGGCCTGCCGATCGGCGGCCTCAAGGAGAAATCCATGGCCGCTTACCGCAACGGAATCCGCACGGTCATCATCCCGGAGGACAATTTCTCCGATGTATCGGAATTTGACGACGTAGTCAAGGAGAATATTCATTTTGTTCCGGTCAAAAAAATCGATGAGGTGCTTGGCTTGGCGCTGACCAAAAAGCCCCGCCCGCTGCCGCAGGCCAAAGCCGCGTTGTCGGCCGGCGGGCCTGCCGGCAACGCGGATGCCGTTGCGCAGCCCCAGCCGCCTGTGATACGGGAGCAGCCTCAATGCTAGAGGTGTTAAATTGAGATTTGATAATGCCGCTTTTGAGTTTGCCGCCGGTCGGGTGGAGCAGCTTCCGCCCGATGATCTGCCGGAGATCGTTTTCTCCGGCCGGTCGAACGTCGGAAAATCCTCTTTAATCAATAAGCTGGTCAACCGCAAGGCGCTGGCGCGTGTCAGCGCCACGCCCGGCAAGACCGGCACCATCAACTTTTACCGGCTGGCGGACTGCCGGCTGGTGGATTTGCCGGGTTACGGCTACGCGAAGGTTTCGCAGACCGAAAAGCTGCGGTGGGCCAATTTGGTGGAGGGCTATTTTTCCGCCGGCCGCCGCATCGGGCTGGTGGTGCAGATTGTGGATATGCGCCATAAGCCTACGGCAGATGACCTGCATATGATCGACTTTTTGAGTGCGGGCGAATTTCCTTTTGTGGTAGTTATGACAAAGAGCGATAAGCTCAATAAAGGGGAGCGCACCGCTCAAATTCAGCAATACGACTGCCTGTTTCAAAACCGGGAGCAGGTTCGGCTCCTGCCTTTTTCCTCGGCCAACGGGGAAGGGCTCGACACGCTGAAGGAATGGATTACGGCGGCTTGCGCCGTACAAGAGTAAGGAATACCAAAGGGGGAATTCGACCAATGTATGTTTCCGACCACTTACAAATCAATGAGCAGGGGAACCTGAGCATCGGCGGCTGCGATACCGTGCAGCTGGCGGAGCAGTTCGGCACGCCGCTGTATGTCATGGATGAAAACCAGGTTCGCAGCAACTGCCGCAGCTACCAGAGCTCCTTTGAAAAGCATTACCGGGGCAGAGGCATGACCGTTTATGCCAGCAAGGCCTTTAACTGCAAGGCAATCTGCCGTATTATCGAAGAAGAGGGCCTTGGCCTGGATGTTGCCTCCGGCGGCGAGCTCTACACGGCGATTCAGGCGGGCTTCCCGGCAGAGCGCATCCATTTTCACGGCAACAATAAAACCGAGCAGGAAATCCGACTGGCGCTGGACTATGAAATCGGCCACTTTATTGCGGATAACCTGACCGAGCTGCAAACGATTGACCGCCTTGCGAAAGAGGCGGGCAAGGTTGCCCATGTTTCTCTTCGTGTGAAGCCGGGCATCGATGCCCATACGCACAGCTTCATCCAAACCGGCCAGATCGATTCCAAATTCGGTTTTGCGCTTGAGACCGGCGAAGCGATGGAAGCGGTAGAGGCCGCGCTGACATTCCGGAACATCGACCTCAAGGGCGTTCACTGCCACATCGGCTCTCAAATTTTTGAAAGCGCTCCCTTTGTGCTGGCGGCGGAGGTCATGTTACAGTTCATCGCGGATATCAAAGCGAAAACCGGCATGGAAATAGAGGAGCTCAACCTTGGCGGCGGCTTTGGAATCCATTACGCAAAGGACGACGCGCCGCTGCCTTATGATCAGTATATGGAGCTGGTTTCTGCGGCTGTGTTCCGCAAATGTGAGGAGCTTGGCCTGAAAGTTCCCTTTATCTTCATCGAGCCGGGCCGTTCCATGGTGGGTGAAGCCGGAATCACCCTGTACCATATTGGCGGAATCAAGCACATTCCAGATATCCGTACTTATGTATCCATAGACGGCGGCATGACGGACAACCCCCGGTATATTCTGTACCAGGCAAAGTACACCGCGCTGATTGCGAACAAAGCCGGTCAGCCTGCCAAAACCAAGGTGACCATCGCGGGCAAATGCTGCGAAAGCGGCGACCTCATTCAGGAGGACGCGATGATTCAGGAGCCGCAGGTAGGCGACGTGCTGGCGGTGCTCTCTACCGGGGCTTACAATTACTCCATGGCATCCAATTATAACCGCAATCCCCGCCCTGCTGTCGTGATGGTAAAGGACGGCAATCCGCGCGTTGTGATTCGGCGCGAGTCTTATGAGGATTTGATTCGTAACGATCTGTAAATCTTCGCCCGGCCATGCCGATTCGGGGCCTGTTGTCATGCCGTTATCGCTTTCACGCTTTAACGCTTGAACAAGCCGCGCCGGTATGGCCGCTCAGGGCGTTTGATGGCTTTAAGATTACGCATACCGGTTTTAGTATGAAAAAGAAGGATGGAGTATTATGAATTCTAAAATCAAAGACAAAAGCGTAGATCTGCTCTTTCAAGCCGTGTTATCTCTCAAGACCGTCGAAGAATGCTATGACTTTTTCGAAGATCTCTGCACCGTTCCCGAAATCAAGGCGATGTCTCAGCGCCTGACGGTGGCGCATATGCTGCGCAGCAAATGCGTTTACAGCGATATTGTTGCGAAAACCGGTGCGTCCACCGCAACCATCAGCCGCGTGAACCGCTCGTTGAACTACGGCTGCGATGGATATGAGATTGTGTTCAAGCGTTTGGAGGAGAATGGAGACACGGAACAATGAGCTCTTATTCCACCTTCGCACAGTATTATGATGAGCTGACGCAAAATGTCGACTACGCAGAGCGGGCGGAGTATTTCTGCGGGCTTTTGCAAAGTCTGCGGCATCCGGCCGGCCTGGTGCTGGATTTGGCCTGTGGCACCGGCAGCCTGACTTTGCAGCTGAAAAAACGGGGACTGGATGTTTACGGTGCAGACGCTTCTTACGAGATGCTGACCGTTGCCCAGCAGAAGGCTGCCGAAGCGGAGCAGGAGATTCTGTTCCTTTGCCAGCCGATGCAAAAGCTGGATCTGTACGGCACGGTGGATACCGTGATCTGTGCGCTGGACAGCATCAATCATTTGACCTCGGAACGGGATGTTCTGGCAGCTTTCCGCAGGGTCTCTCTTTTTCTGAATCCGGGCGGGTATTTTTTGTTCGACATGAACACACTATATAAGCACCGGGAGGTGCTGGCGAACCATATCTTTCTATATGATACGGATCACGTATACTGTGTATGGCAGAATCATTATGAAGGAAAAACGGACAGAGTCGGAATCCATCTGGACTTTTTCGGGAAAGAGGGCGCTCTGTACCGCAGAAGCTCCGAGCATTTCTATGAAAGGGCCTATTCTATAGAAAAGATCGGTGAGCTGTTACATACTGCGGGCTTAACGCTCGCAGCCTGCTACAACGACTGCAGCATGGAGCCTCCCAGGCCCGACAGCGAGCGCGTTGTTGTGGTCGCAAGAAAAGAACCCATATCAGAATCAGAAAAGGAACATTAAATCTATGGACAGAATAATTCGCTGCATCACCACAGACGGCAGTTTGATGGCCTCTGCGGTAGAAACAACCGATATTGTATATACCGCACAGCAGATTCACCGCACCAGCGCCGTTACAACGGCCGCTTTGGGTCGGCTGCTGTCGGCAGCTTCCTTGATGGGAAATATGTTCAAAAAGAAGGATGCCGTCGTCACGCTGAAAATAAAGGGAAACGGCCCTGCGGGCGCTGTGGTGGCAATCGCCGACAGCACCGGGAACTGCCGCGGATATGTCGAGCATCCTGAGGTATCTCTTCCAAATAAGTCGAACGGCAAGCTCGACGTCGGCGCGGCAATTGGCGCCGACGGCCTTTTGAGCGTTATGCGTGATTTGGGGGAGGGCGAGCCGTACATTGGCCAGGTTGAACTGGTCAGCGGCGAAATCGGTGAGGATATCAGCCAGTATTTTGCTGTGAGCGAGCAGGTTCCCACCGTATGCGCTTTGGGCGTTCTGGTGGATAAGGAAAGCGGGCAGTCTTTGCTTTCCGGCGGGATGCTGGTGCAGGTGCTGCCCGGCGCGGACACTGCCGCCATCGCAAAGCTGGAGCGCAATGCCGCTTTGCTCGAGCCGGTTACCACTATGCTGGCCAAGGGCATGAGCATTGAGGAAATGTGCCGTCAGGCTCTGGACGGCTTTGAGATGGAGATACTGGATGAGTCGCCGGTCAAGTACGTTTGTACGTGCAGCGCAGACCGCGTGACCCGTGCGCTCTCTACGCTGCGCCCGGAGGACATCCGTACCCTCGCGGATGAAAGCGGCAGGATGGAAGCCAAATGCCAGTATTGCGCCAGAACCTACGAGTTCACCCAGGAGCAGCTGAACCAATTGGCAGACTCTGTCGAGAGAGAGCGTGGGCAAAAATAGCGTGGAAAAATATCCAACCAAATTTTGAAAAAATTTGAAAATACCTGTTGACAACTGACACAATATATAGTATTATATAACACGTCGCTGATGCACAGATGCACGGCGGCAGCCGAAATGGGAGTATAGCTCAGCTGGTTAGAGCACCTGCCTTACAAGCAGGGGGTCATAGGTTCGAGTCCTATTACTCCCACCATACGGCTCGGTAGTTCAGTTGGTTAGAACGCTAGCCTGTCACGCTAGAGGTCGACGGTTCGAACCCGTTCCGAGTCGCCAAAATTTGCCTCTGTAGCTCAGTTGGTAGAGCAGGGGACTGAAAATCCCCGTGTCGATGGTTCGATTCCGTCCGGAGGCACCAACAAACGCGGATGTAGCTCATCTGGTAGAGCGCCACCTTGCCAAGGTGGAGGTAGCGAGTTCGAGCCTCGTCATCCGCTCCATGGCTTGACTGGATAACGCTTAATTATCGCTTTAAGCGTTATCTTTGTCACCGTAACTCATCAATATGGCGTCATAGCCAAGTGGTAAGGCAAGGGTCTGCAAAACCCTGATTCCCCAGTTCAAATCTGGGTGACGCCTCCAGGAACCGCAAGCTGTTCAGCAGCCTGCGGTTTTTTTGTTTTACTCTGTTTGAAAAAGAATCGTATGAAAAATAGTGCTGTCAAAAGTTGCGGCAGCCTTGAAATAAAATGGAATGATTTAAGCCCTTTTCACAGATTTTATCTCTGTATACAAATGGCGTTGTTTTTTTGTTTATGGGCGCATATACTTCCTCAGAGGTGATGACTTTGAAGAAGCTTCGACTGCCCCTGCTGCTGCTGATCTTTTGCTGCATGATGTTTATCCGCCTGACCTATCTTTCCTTTGAAAAAATCGACCAGATGGTTTCTGCGCTGGCTGGAGACTATATGCCGACTATTGTTCTCGATGCGGGACACGGCGGGGAGGACGGCGGCGCTGTCAGTAAATCCGGAATTGTTGAGAAGGATATCAATCTTGCGATTGCGATGAATTTGAAACCCATGCTGGAGATGTCCGGGTTTCGGGTTATCATGATCCGCGAATCCGACATCTCCATTGGGGACAGCACGCTGGATACAGTGAAGGCGAGAAAGACCTCAGACATGCACAACCGCCTGAAAATCATTGAGGAGAATGGCGACTGCGTATTTTTGAGCATTCATCAGAACCATTTTACAAACGGCAAATACAGCGGCGCGCAAATTTTTTATGGCCCCAAAAATCCCAAAAGCCAGGTTCTGGCAGATACGACTCAAAAAACGATTTCCACCCTTTTGCAGCCCGATAACCAAAGAGAAACGAAGCCCGCTACGGATTCTATCTATCTGCTGAGAAACGCCGATGTACCGGCCGTTATTGTGGAATGCGGCTTTCTCTCCAATGCGGGGGAGGCGAAAAAGCTGAGTCAGCCGGAATATCAAAAGCAAATGGCGTTTGCAATCTACCAGGGATTTTTGAATTATTGGATTTCTGTTTCGCAAACCATGGCATAACGGTTGCCCCGGCCCCGCCGCAGCGCTATAATAGATATAAATAAATTCAAAATTCTTTTCCTGCGCAATGGCGTGAACCGGCAGTCCTCTTCGACGCTGGCAGGGAAAAATATGGATGACGAAAATAAAGTAAGATAAATGGAGATCATCATATGGCATCGAAAAGCAAATCGGTATTCGTGTGCTCCGGCTGCGGATTTGAGTCCCCCAAATGGTATGGGAAATGCCCCGGGTGCGGGGAATGGAACACGATGAGTGAGGAAATACGCGAGCCCGCTCGTTCGGCTCCCAAAACGGCCGGGCATCACTCCATGTCGCGCCCAATATCCATCAATGAAATCGATACGGAGGACGAACAGCGCTACCAGACGGGTCTTTCTGAGCTGGACAGAGTGCTGGGCGGCGGAATCGTGCGCGGTTCTCTGATTTTGATCAGCGGTGACCCCGGAATCGGAAAATCGACGATCCTTCTTCAAATCTGCGAGTATCTGGGTCGGCAGTTGCGCATTTTATATGTATCGGGGGAGGAATCCAGCCGCCAGATCAAGCTCAGGGCGCGCCGACTGGGGGTCAGCAGCAAAAATCTGCTGATCCTGACCGAAACCGATATACAGCTTGTCGTTGAGCAGATTCAGGAGCTCAAGCCCGATCTTGTGATGATCGACTCCATTCAAACGATGAACCACCCGGAGCTCAATTCGTCACCTGGCAGCGTGACGCAGGTAAGGGAATGTACAAATTACGTGATGCGCACAGCCAAATCGCTGGATATTCCGATTATGGTTGTGGGGCATGTGAACAAAGACGGCGCAATTGCCGGGCCGAAGGTGTTGGAGCATATTGTAGACGCCGTGCTGTATTTTGAGGGCGACCGGCAGATGTCGTACCGCATTCTGCGGGCGGTAAAAAACCGATACGGCTCCACCAACGAAATCGGCGTATTCGACATGGGCGAAAAAGGGCTGTCCCAGGTGGACAACCCTTCCATGGCGTTATTATCCGGCCGGCCCAAGAATGTATCGGGTACGTGTGTGACGTGCGTTATGGAAGGAACCCGGCCGATTCTGGCAGAGGTTCAGGGGCTTGCGACCACAACCGGTTTCGGCAACCCCAGAAGAACCGCTACCGGCTTTGACTACAACCGCATGTCTCTGCTTCTGGCTGTTTTGGAGAAGAAAGCAGGCTACTATTTTTCAAATCTGGACGCCTACGTGAATATTGTCGGCGGCCTGCGCCTGGACGAACCCGCGGCGGATCTTGCGGTGGCCATGGCACTGATTTCCAGCCTGAAGGATGCGCAGATCGGCGATAACGTTCTGGTATTCGGCGAAATAGGCCTGACAGGAGAGCTGCGGTCCGTTTCTCACGTGAACGCACGCATTGCGGAGGCGGCGCATCTGGGATTTGAAACCTGTATTCTGCCGCAAGCGTCTCTCAAGCAGGTGAACCTAGAGCATGGCGGAATCCGGCTGATTGGTGTGCGGAATATCAGGGAAGCGTTTGAGGCGGCTGTTCTTTAACGGAACCTGGATCGGTACGGGGAACGCGGTTCCCCTTTCGGGAAGAGGCCTGTATGCGGTGAACGCAGCCTTGTCCGGTATCGTTTGTTACCATTGTGGGAATCTCGAGCGAACAATATCCTTCCCGCTGATAAATGCAGTCTTCGTCACATTGAATGATATTCATGCATTTCACCTCACCGGTATTCTTTGAGTTTTAGGTGCAATTATTCATTGAAAAACTGTGCTTTTCCATTCATAAAATGGACTTCCCATCACAAAATAAGAGTGTATGGGGGGATCGGAATGAAAAAGTATGGAATGCTTTTCAGCTTTACACTAATCTTAAGTTTGCTGATTATTCACGCGGGAAATGTCTATAAAGGTACTTATGTGCCGGTTTCTGTTGTAAAGGTAAGTCCCATTACAGCAGAAAGCTCAGTCTATTCCAACAACGGCACAGTCGAGCGAGTGGATTCCCGCAACATCTATGCGCAGTCCGGGGCGGTGGTGCAGAAAATCCATGTTAAAATGGGGGATTCCGTCAAGGCCGGTCAGATTCTGATGACGCTGTCGGCGCCGCTTGCAGAGGATATCCCCAACACGGTTCCTTTACCGGATCCTTTGGAGCAGCAAACATATCAGGATCTGCTCGAAACCTATTATAGCCAGATTGCCGGGGCAAATGGCTCCGCGGTGGTTCCGGGAATGCCTTCGTCTTCTGCGCAGGGCACTTCCTCCTCCGGTTCGTCCGCCCCCTCTCCGGAAAAACAGACGGAGACCGGGAAAGAGATTGAAATCACAGCGCCTGTGGCCGGTGTGGTAACCTCTGTTGCGATTTCGGAACAGGAAACGGTGGAACGCAACAAGGCGGTCATGACGGTTTCGGCTTCCTCCGATCTGCAAGTGCGTCTGGCCGTGAATGAGTCGCAGATTTCAGAAATCAAAATCGGGCAGAGGGCGGTGATCACCGGGGCAGGCTTTCATACCGTTTATGAGGGTAAGGTAACCTCTATTTCATCGGAGGCGAAGCAGGAATACCACACCACCGGCACAGAGACCGTGGTTGAAGTGCTGGTTCGCATTCAAAACCCGAAAAGCGATATTAAGCCCGGGTTCTCTGCAAAAGCACGAATCATAACCGAGGAAAGCAAAAATGTTCTGGTGGCGCCGTATGAGGCCGTTCGCGCCGACGACGACGGCAAAGAGTATGTGTACCTGCTGCACGGCCGCAAGGCCGTAAAGGTTCCTGTTACCACCCGGAAGGAATTTGAGTCCGGCTTTGAGGTTTTGTCCGGCCTGAAGGATCAGGATACCATTATTATAAATCCCGATTCCATTACGGACGGCGCCGCGGTGCTGCCGCAGGAGGAGGATTCCTCCCATGGCTGATATTTTTCGCTCCGCTTTTCAAAATCTTGGCAGAAAGAGGCTCCGCACGGCTCTGACGATGATGGGGGTCGCCATTGGTGTGGCATCTGTCATTCTGATCGGCAATATCAGCCAGTGCGGTACCGACGCGCTGACCCACGAGTTCGACAGCCTGGGGCTGAGTGGGCTGGCGATCAGCACTTTGGAAAACGACAGCCAGGTGGTGTTGACCGATACCGACCTGAAGGTTGTGCGGGAATCGGAGAATGTAGAGAAGGCCATGCCCGTGATGATGCAGGCGACGAGTGTGCAGACAACGCGGATCACCGGAAAGGCGCTGGTGTGGGGGATAGACGCCGACGCAAACCAGATCATCTCTCTGAACGTTCTGTATGGCCGGTCGATCAGCGTCAGCGATGTCAAATCCGGCGCGCGGGTCTGCATGGTAGACGAGAATTTTTCGCAGGCCTCTTATAAAAGAAATAATATTATTGGAAAAAGGCTGTCAATTACCTGCAGCGGCGGCACCGAAGAATTTGAAGTGGTTGGGATTGTAAAAACAGGCAGCGGATTACTCCAGAACTTTATCGGCAGCTACATTCCGAATTTTGTCTACGTTCCGTATTCCACCATGCAGCAGCTGCTGGGCAAGAATTCGTTCGACCAAATCGCCGTCAAAGTGAAATCGGGAACGGACGTGGACGAAACGGGGGATATGCTGGTGCAGTCCCTGAACCGCACGAACGGGAGCAGCAATGCCTTCGTTTCAAACAATTTGATGAAGCAGCGAGACAGCCTTTCCAATATTCTTGGGGTCATCACGTTGATTTTGTCCTCTGTGGGAGCGATTTCGCTGCTGGTGGCCAGCCTAAGTATCATGACGGTGATGCTGGTTTCCGTCAACGAAAGAACGCGGGAGATCGGAATTAAAAAGTCCATCGGGGCCAGAAAAAAAGATATCCTGTTGGAATTTTTGTTTGAAGCGGTTTTGATCACATTGATCGGCTCCATATTTGGAATTCTGTTCGGGTACGGGATTTCTTATTTGGGCGCTTCTTATTTTGGATTTGCACTGGGCATTCGGTTGGATATTATGGCTCTCGCGGTAGGTTTTTCCGTTTTAACGGGGATGATATTCGGGGTGTATCCTGCCATGAAAGCGGCTAAAATGAACCCTGTAGACGCCCTGCGAATGGAATAGAACAGGTGTTCTGTCCAGCCGAGCCTTACAGGTTTTACCGGTAGCGATACAATTTTGTACTAAGTGACAGAAAGGAGGATGGCTGCGAATGGGAACGTTATCAGATACGATACGAACAGAACGCTTTATTCATTCGCCGAATCTGCCGTCCTCCCAAGTGACCGCTGTGATTGCCGCCGACACCGTTCCGGAAGTGATCGCCGCATTGCGGAGCAGGAGAGTTCGTGTGATCACTCCACAGGAGAATGCGGATCTGCCGGAGCCGGTTAATCGGCATGCGGATTTGCAGTGCGTTCACCTTCAAGGGAAAAGCTGGCTTGTGGCTCGGTCAGAAATCGCGCTGCAGCAAAGCCTGCAAGCGGAAGGGGCCGAAGTGCTGCCGACGGAGCAGAGGCTGGGAAGTAAATATCCGGCAGATATTCGATTGAACGCACTGCTTCTCAATAAACAAATGTTCGGGAAAATAAAAGAATTGGATCCGGCGCTGCAAAAAGCGTGCAGCAAGGCCGGAATACATATAATTTCGGTACGGCAGGGTTATACAAATTGTTCCGCCGCAATTATATCTGAAAAAGCGATCATGACGGCGGATGCCGGGATCGCGCAAGCGGCGGAGCGGCATGGAATTGAAGTACTGAGAATCGGCGCGGGAAATATTCGGCTGCCCGGATACGAATACGGATTTATCGGCGGCTGCTGCGCATTGATTTCGGAATCCGTTGTAGCGTTTACAGGAGCCTTGAGATTTCATCCGGATGGTTTTCGGATGCGCCGTTTTATTGAAGCGCAGAAAAAACAGGTTCTGGAATTGACGCAGCATCCTTTGATCGATATTGGCGGAATTCTGCCGGTAAAGGAAGAGGACAGATCGTAATCGAAAAACTATTTGATGTCTATTTTAAAAGTAGAATTGACAGTCGCTTTTAAAAATGATATTATTAGTCAAAATAACTATTTTGTATAATTCAGGGGAGTCGGATTTTAAAACCCGAATTTCAGCAAGCTGGTCAACCAATTCAGCAAGACCGGCAAGGACAAACACTGCGGCCGCAGTATCTGAAGCGTTTGTTCGAGCAGTCGTTGCCATAAATGCACTGTAAACGAATATGAGATCAATGGAGTGATACAAATGGATCCGAAATTAATGCACGAATGTCCTTTGATTATCCGTGAATTTCTGGGTTATATCGGTACGGTCAAAGGAAAATCCGACCGTACAATGGAAGAATATTTTCGGGATTTGAGGACGTTTTTTCGTTATATAAAAAAGCAGCGCGGTATGGTTCCAAATGATCTGCCTTTCGATCAAATCCCCATTTCGGATGTGGATTTGGCGATGATTCAGTCGATTTCTCTGACAGACGTATTTGAATATATGAACTACCTTTCGTCGGTTCGCGCAAATAAAGCCGCGACAAGGGCCCGAAAGGCTTCCAGTTTGCGGGCGTTTTACGGCTACCTGACCAATAAGGCTCATAAGCTTTCCGTGAATCCCATGATGGAGCTGGAAACGCCAAAGCTCAAAAAAGCCCTGCCGAAGTATCTGACACTCGAACAGAGCATGGAGCTTCTGAATGCGGTGGATGGCCCGGATCGTCAGCGCGACTACTGCATTCTCACATTATTTCTGAATTGTGGCATGCGGCTTTCGGAGCTGGTGGGAATCAATTTGAAAGATGTTCGGCAGAATGCGTCGACCCTGCGCATTACGGGAAAAGGAAATAAAGAAAGGGTCGTGTATTTAAACGACGCCTGTCAGGACGCGATCCGGCAGTATCTGGCCGTTCGTCCGAACAACAATCTGATTGACCGCGAGGCGCTGTTCATCAGCCGGCAGCGCAAACGGATCAGCCCGAAAACCGTGCAGCATCTTGTGAAAAAATATCTGGCAAAAATTGAATTTGGGGGCCCTGGGTATTCCGTACATAAGCTGCGCCACACGGCGGCAACTTTAATGTATCAGCACGGCCACGTGGATATTCGGGTTTTGAAGGATGTGCTCGGGCATGAAAATTTGGCTACCACCGAAATCTATACGCATTTATCCAGCCAGCAGATGCGTGATGCGGCGAATGCCAATCCTCTGTCTAAGGTGAAATCCAGAGAAAATCGTGTTATTTTCGCGGCTGCAGTGAAGAAACTCGCGGTATCTGAAAGCGGCGATGAAGCGGAACAGGGAGAAGATTCGGAAGAAAAAAAGAGCCGATAAAACAAGCCGGAACACTGATGGCAAGTAAACTTCAGTGTTCCGGCTTGTAATTTATTGCTCTGTAAAGCATTGAAAGTTTGGAGCGCATTTTCTGATATAGGTTTTACATTAGTTAAATAGTTAAATTTGCGATATACATTTTTGGCACTTCCCTTGCTTTCCGAACTTTCCGGCTGCTATTCTGCTTCGCAGACTGCTTCAATCTCTTTGATTCGTTCTTCTGAAAGAACGATATTGGCGCCATAGGGATTGATCACAGCCCCATCTGACTGCTGTATAAAATGCTTAATATCCTCCAGCTTCACCAGCATTCCGTTGTATTTCTGCTCCGGATCATATTTCCGCAGTTCGTTCCAATCGGTGAATACCGGATAAAAATGCTGGTTCTCGCTATTGCTGATCGTGGGCAGAGCGAAGCTGGTGCCCTCCTTAATAATCGCCTTTCCGCTTGCGGAATCTTTTTGTTCCAGATTAACCTGACTTGCATCCATCGCCATTAAAAATTGCGCGTTGTAAATCTCCCGAAACAAATTGTTCTGGTGCTCTAAGGTAGCCTTTTTCTGATTCAAAAGCTGAAAGAACTGGTTGGCCGCCCTCACCAGAGAAGGATTCATAACAGGGCGCTGAATTTCCGGCAATTTGGAAAAGTCAGGTTTTTTCATTAGGGCAAACAGGCTCAAATGCACAGCTGGCTGGCCTTTATCAATAACCAAACCTTCAAATCCGCTTCTGTAAAAGTCCCCCAGCAAATGCATTCTATCTTTGGCGCTGTTTTCGACGCAGCTTACCTCAATTCCTTGCTCTTTGCATTTCTGCTGAAACTCCTCGAAAAACCGTTTTTCCGTAAATAAAAGTGTGCTTGGAACGGCGCCCACAAATTCCAGCCAATAATTCTTGGTATAAGAGCAGCCGACGGCCCAAATCGGCTCATCCGTTTTTAAACGTTCCAAAAGCAGTCTGTCATTTTTTTTGTCTCCCGAAATATGCATTTGAATCAAATCCTGAATGGTATGGCCGGTAGTATTTCCATTATTCTTTGTCATATCGCTTTGTATTCCTTTCCATTTCGGTCAGCTTCTGTCTTGAAAAATAGAATCCTCGTCTTTTTGCAGAGTGCTTTTCTTCACCAGTTTTCCCTGATAAAACACATATTCGGGCTCAGATTTTTTTTCTTCTTCCCCTTCCGCCGGCGCGCTCTCTTCCCCACTTTCAGCCGGCTCCGTTTGCGCCGGCTCCAACACCGGGTGAATCATCAGCTTTTCAATCAACGGGTAAACGGCAAAGTGAATTAAAAAGAAAGAGAAGGAAAATGCAAAAAACAGAACCAGAAGCCCGTTGATCAGAAGAACCACAGGCGGATTCAAATAATACAGAAAATAGTTGAGAAACAAAATCGCGCCGAAAATCGCCGTCAGCAAAATATTGCGCCACAGGCCGACAATGGCGAAAATGAACGCGTTTTTATAAATCTGCTTCAGGCTCAGATCAAAGGTTACGATCATCAGCGGAATATAATACTGCATGAAGATGAACACCAGAAATACCGCTATGCTGATTCCGAACAGGACCAGGAACAAGGTACCCTGCGAGGCCGCCAGTGTGTAATAAAAACGAATGCAGAAGGTGATCACGCTGAACAGCACATAACAGATGATGCCGTGGATTGAAAACTGCTTCCAGTTGAGCAAAACCGCGTCTTTAAAATCAGACGCGATAAACGCGTGCTCTTCCCTTGCGTAGTTGCGGGTGACAAACGTCAGACCCGCCAAAAAGGGGCTGAGCAAAACGAACGGCAGATTCCACAAAAACGACTGCCCGGTAATGCGGCCCACCAGATAAGAAAGGATCGCCGCGACCGCAAACGGAATCAGGAACAGCAGATTCAGCTTTACCAGATCAAAAAATTTGCGGAACAGCACTTCAAAAAATCTTTGAACCGGCGGCTTTTGCGGTGCGTCTTTGTTTACTCCAGGCCCCGGCTTCTGGTAGCCACCGAACAGAGAAAATCCTGACAAACAGAGTCACTCCTTTTGTGTTCCCCACCCAGCGGGTTCGTTCTAGCTTACCCCCAGCTTGGCCTTGGGGTGGCAATGGTTGTATACCTCTTTAAAATGGTCGTTCATCAGCTGAACATAAACCTGTGTGGAAGAAATATCCGCATGTCCCAGCATCAGCTGAATATCCTTGAGGCTTGCGCCGTTTTCCAGCAGATGCAGCGCAAACGAGTGCCGCAGCGTGTGCGGGGTAATCTCTTTTGTGATTTTGGCCTGCTCGGCGTAGCCCTTGATGATCTTCCAGAAGCCCTGCCGGGTCAGTCGCCTGCCGTTCAGATTGGTGAACAAAGCCTGTCCCGCGTCCGCGCGGATCATGATGCTCCTGACGCGGAACAAATAATCGGAGACAGCGGCGATCGCCTTGGAATAAATCGGAATCATGCGCTCGCTTTTTCCGTGCCCCCCGCAGCAAAGCATCGCCGTATGCAGATTGATATCGGTCACATTCAGGTCCACCAGCTCAGACACGCGGATGCCGGTGGCGTACAGCAGCTCCAGCATCGCCTTATCGCGGCAGCCCTTCGGCTCTGAAATATCGGGCTGTGCAAATAAAAGCTCAATTTCTTCGCTGCTCAGAATCTGAGGCGGCTTTTTCTGAACCTTTTCCAGCCGTATGTTTTTGGCGGGATTATCGGACGCTTTTCCCGTCAGAATCAGGAACTGGTAGAACCCGCGGATGGAGGCCATGTTGCGCGTTACAGTCGATATGGAGCACTGGCGGCTGTTCAGCGCTTTGACGTAATCCTCCATAATAGCCTCGGTTACCTGTTCCGGCCCCCGAAGATTCTGCTGTTCTACATATTCTAAAAAATGCTCTACATCTCTGGTATAGGAATCCAGAGTATTCTGAGAAACCGATTTTTGAAACCGCAGATAGTCCCGGTAGTCGGAACAACATTCTTTCATCTCAATTGTACCCCCCTATTTGGCTTTTGGGCTCATACCAATCGCTCACTTACGGTAAGAATCTTCCCGCCGCAGACGGGAAAAATCCTGTTCGCCCGTCGTTTGGGGAATTAGTATGAGAAGGAAAACGCGCCGGTAAAACATACGGTTGTAATCAGATCGATTGCAGCCGCAGCAGCAGAAAGAATCAGGATGGAGCCAAATTGAACCGCATATTCCTTTAAAGAAAGCGTTTTGCTTTGCTCTCGTCTTAACGCTTCCAACAGGGTCTTTTTCGAAAACAGCATGCCTTCCTTCGCCGCAAGAAGAATGGCGATCATCGATAAAAAGGCGCCCGGCAAAACTACCACCGCATTGAATAAAACTCCCTGAAACCCATATGCCGCATACAGGTAACCGGAGGCCAGACCAAAGCCGAATCCCCGAAACAACGGAACCAGCGGGAGAACAAAAGCCCCCCACAAAGACATTCCCAACAAAAAACAAACCGCAACAAAGAAAAAAGAAGAACCGAGCGACGCCACAAACACTGAGCCGGAGGATTGCACGGCCCGGGCTTTCACGTCGCTGGCGAACAGCAAATCCAGCTTTTGCAGAACGGAGTCGTCGGCCCCTCTGGCAAACAGCGCGCCGAATACGGTTCCAACCAAAAGCAGAAGCGCCAGCACGGTCAGCAGGGGATGTTCCGAAACCACCTGAAACATGCTCTTCCAATCAAACAGATGAAACCGCGATTCATGAACAGGCCGCGATTTCTTTTGTGAACGGTAATACAGAGGTATGATTCTTGTCCCTTTTCTACTCATACAGATCCTCCTGAGGGCGGTTGCCTACTGAATTGTATGACTCGAAAAGGCGTAATATGAATCTATGGGCAAAACTCTATTTTCATTATGGAGTAAAATACACCGTTTTAATCAGCGGGCCCGGGAGCGCTTATTTCCCGAGCTCCTCCGCCCGCTGCGTGCAGGCCAGCATCGCTTCGTCGATGATCGACTCAAAGCCTCTGCTGTAAAATACGTCCAGCGCTTTGAGGGTTGTACCGCCCGGAGAGGATACCATTTTGATCAGCTCGTCGGGCGTATGGCCGGAGTGCAGAAGCATTTCGGCGCTGCCGATCAAAGTCTGACTGAACAGACGCAGAGCCGCGTCCGCGGGGATTCCCTGGCGGTCTGCGCTCTCCGCCGCCGCTTTTGCAAACAGATACACGTAAGCCGGGCCGCTGCCGTTGAGGGAGGTCGCCACATTGATCTGATCCTCCCGCAGGATTTCCACCGTGCCGCAGGCTTCAAAAATGGAACGCACAAACGCAAAATCCTCATCCGACACCTTCTCAGAACGGCACAGCGCGGTAGCGCCCTTGCCAACGAGCAGAGGGGTGTTCGGCATCGCACGGATCACAGGGCAGTCGCAGCCCAGCGTGGAGGTGATATAACGGATCGAAATTCCGGCCGCAATAGTGACAAAGCGAGTCTGCTCCGTCACCGTTTTTTTCGCGTCTTCCAATACCTCCGCAAAATTCTGCGGCTTTACAGCGAGAAAAACAATGTCGGCATCCTTCACGACTTCAGAAACGGATGCGGCGGCCCGCAGTCCCTTTTGCTGAAATTCGGAACGCTTTTCTTCACTGATGTCAAATACGATCATGTCCTGCGCCGGGTGAATCCCCGCGCGAAGGATTCCATTCATAATTGCGCCGGCCATATTACCGGCCCCGACAAATCCTACTACCATACCATTCCCATTCCTTTACACAGTAATATCAACATCAAAACCCACCATTTTTCTGCCAAATTGAGCCAGTTTTGGATTTTGACCCCCACTTTTACAATATGAAATATAATATACTATAATACTTTTCCCTCCTCAAAGCAAGCAGAATCAGGGGGAAATGTAAAATTTATACAGTATGCAGAAAAATATACGTTTGAATTATGTAACCCTCTAAAATATTATGTAAACTTGATCGAGAGAATATAAACGCATAATTATGCACACGCCTGAGGATTACCAGCGAGCGTGTGCATAATGGGAATTCCATATCACGTTTTCGGGCAGGCTCACACAAACGGACACGATGGAGAAAATGCCCCGGCTTACTCGGTATCTGCCAGAGCGGCCTTTATCATAATGGCGCATTCCAGACGTTTTTTCTCCAGCTTACAGGAGATCGTATGAGGTTTCAAAATATCTCCTTCATACTGCCAGCTGTTGGCGTTGCATCCTCCGCTGCAGTAGAACTTGGCCCAGCAGTTTCGGCAATCCTTTTTGCTGTAAATATTATATTGGGCAAACCTTGCTTTCATCGAACGGTCGAAGGTTCCTTGCAGAATATTCCCCATCTTCCACTCGTCGTCCCCGACGAACTGATGACACGGGAAAATATCTCCCTCCGGAGTGACCGCGACGTATTCGTTGCCGCAGCCGCAGCCGCGCAGCCGCTTGATCGCGCAGGGGCCCTGGTCAAGGTCGAGCATAAAGTGGAAGAAATTAAAGCCTTTCCCCTCTTTCCTGCGCTGAATGAGGAGATTTGCCAGACGGTCGTATTCCTCGAACACACTGGGCAGATCCTTTTCTTTCAGGGAGTACTCCAGTTTTTCGTCCGACACCACCGGCTCGATGGAAAGCTGATCGAACCCCAGCTCCGCCATGTGCAGCACGTCTTTTGAAAAATCGAGGTTGTGGGTGGTAAACGTGCCGCGCATATAATAATCCTTGTCGCCGCGGGTAGAAACCAGCTTCTGATAATTCGGGACGATGCGGTCGTAGCTGCCGCGCCCATCCGTGCGCACACGCAGCAGATCGTTGATCTCCCTGCGGCCGTCCAGAGAGAGAACCACGTTGGACATCTCGCGGTTGATATATTCGATTTTATCGTCTGTCAGCAGCAGGCCGTTTGTCGTGATCGTAAAGCGGAAGTTTTTGTTGTGCTGCTTTTCAATGCTGCGGGCGTAGTCCACCACCTTCTTCACAACCTCAAAATTCATCAGCGGCTCGCCGCCGAAGAAATCCAGCTCCAGATTGTGGCGCCCCTCGGACTGCTCGATCAGAAAATCGATTGCGCGCTTGCCGACCTCAAAGGGCATCAGCATCCGGCCACGGCCGAAATCGCCCTTTGCCGCAAAGCAGTATTCGCAGCGCAGGTTGCAGTCGTGCGCGACGTTCAGGCACATGGATTTGACCGGGGCGTCCCGCAGCATGTCGCAGAACTGCTCGTACTCATCCCCGGAGTACAGCAGGCCGGAGCGATACAGCTCGAGCAGCTCCCCATAGGCTTCGTCAATTTCGGACTCCGAAAACCTTCCGAGGAGTTTTTTCTTGATTTCCTCCGGCTGCTGTTCCGGCACACTGTCCGTAAAGAAATCCAGCATGAGGTAGGGCAGCTCGTCAAACACGTGAACCGCTCCGCTGTTGGTATCGAGGACAATGTAATATCCGTTCAGGTAATATTTGTGTATCATATCTCTTTCTCCATCCGCACAAAATGGAAGGGACAGAATCCTGTCCCTTCCATCATTTAATCTTATCCGGCCGCAGTCTCAGTCAGAAGTTACGCTCTCTGCGCGTTCTCACACTTCTGGTTTGCCACGGTGCAGGAGGTTTTGCAGGCAGACTGGCAGGAGGCCTGGCACTCGCCGCAGCCGCCCTTAACAGCGCTCTCTTTCAGGTTGGCTTTATTCAAAGTTTTGATCTGTTTCATTTCAAAATCCCCATTTCACAAATTTTAATGCCAATATTATAGCACAAGAATGGAAACTTGAAAAGCCTATTTTCGCCTGGATTTTTTGTTTACCGACAAAATACCGGCGATGGCGCCTGTGAGCACCATGATCAGGCCCTTTGTGAGCATGAAGGCCGAAATGCTTTCTCCCGAAACGGCGAGTCCCGCCAAAAACAGCAGCCCAAACAGCAAAAGGGCCGAGCCAGCGCCGTAAAGCATCCCGCGTTCACCGGACATGCGCGCGGCTGTATACCCGGCAAAAAATGCGCCCAGAGCGGCGATCAGCACGGTGATCGGCTGAATCAGGCTTTGCGGCAGCTGCTTTGCGGCAACCAGAACCAGAGAAAGCACCAGCAGCAGAGCGGTGCATATTGCCGCCCCGGCCAGAGTGCCGAACACAATCGGACGAAGTATTTTCCAAACGGGATTTTGGGAACGCTCTCTATTGGATTTCACTCTTTTTGGTCTTTTCATAATAAAATACCCCTCCTGCATGTTCTCTACATTTCATAGATATTCGCAGTAGGGGTAAAATATACTAGTTTTTCTTCAGCCGGCGGAGGATTGTTTATTTGTCATCCTCATGAACGGTGTTGATCTTGCCCAGCGCCCAGCGCTTGACAATGATTTTGGTGCGGTCGATTCCGGTTTCCAGCACAAAGCTATCGCTCTCGTCCTTAATGGCCACAATGCGCCCGACAATGCCGCCGATTGTCGTAATTTCGTCGCCGACCTGAACGTTTTTGCGCAGGGCCTCCTCCGCCTTCTTCTTCTTCTGCTGCGGGCGGATCATAAAGAAATACAACGCACCGAACAGCAGTGCGTAAATAACAATAATGCTCCAGATGGAATTCCCGGAAGACGCAGCCGCGGTTGCCGCCAAAGGTAATAAATGATTCATAAGAAAACAGCACCTCCATATTAGTAATTTTGATTATATCAATAAATGGGAAATCATGCAAGCGAAATTAGATTCTTTGTCCAAGTTTTTCAACGTTTTCCAGATAAAATGTGTCGAAGCTCCCCTGCTCCAAAGAGTGGCGAATTTTCTCCATCAGCGTATTGTAAAAATAGATGTTGTGCATGACAGCCAGACGCATTGCCAGCATCTCGCCGGCCTTGAACAGGTGGTGCAGATAAGCGCGGCTGAAGCTGCGGCACACCGGGCAGTCGCACTCGGAATCCAGCGGTGAATCGTCCAGCGCATACCTGGCGTTGAGCAGATTTCTTCTCCCCTGCCAGGTGAACAGGTGGGCATGGCGCGCGTTTCGGGTGGGCATGACGCAGTCGAAGAAATCGACGCCGCGGCGAACAGACTCCAGAATGTTGTCGGGGGTGCCGACCCCCATCAGGTAGCGGGGCTTGTCCGCGGGCATTTCCGGCTCGACGATTTCAATGATCCGGTACATTTCTTCCGCGCTTTCCCCTACCGCCAGGCCGCCGATGGCATAGCCCGGCAGATCCAGCTCGCGGATCTGCTTCATGTGCTCGACGCGCAGCTCCTCATATGTGCTGCCCTGGTTGATCCCCCACAGCATCTGGTGCGGGTTGATGGTGTCCGGCAGGGTGTTCAGACGATCCATTTCAGCCTTGCAACGGTGCAGCCAGCGGGTGGTGCGCGCGCAGGACTGTTTGGCATACGCGTATTCGGCAGGATTTTCCACGCATTCGTCAAACGCCATTGCGATGGTCGAAGCCAGGTGGGACTGAATCCGCATGCTCTCCTCCGGCCCCATGAAGATTTTGTGCCCGTCGATGTGGGAGGAGAACGTTACGCCTTCTTCCCGAATGTTGCGCAGCTTCGCGAGGGAGAACACCTGAAAGCCGCCGCTGTCCGTCAGAATCGGGCCATCCCAGCGGGTAAAGCGGTGCAGCCCGCCCAGCTGATAAACGCTTTCATCCCCCGGGCGCAGATGCAGGTGATAGGTGTTGCATAGCTGTACCTGGCATTTCAGCTCCTTTAAGTCCAGAGCGGAAACGGCGCCCTTGATTGCCCCGGCGGTCGCAACGTTCATAAAGGCCGGGGTCTGAACCGTACCGTGTACGGTTTCAAACGAACCGCGTCGGGCTCGTCCCTGTGTGGTTTGTATTTTCAGCATTTTTCGTGTTTCCTTTTCTCTCTTATTTTTCGGCTCTGCACCGAATCGGTATGGCATCGCCCACGCAAACGAGACAGAGTGCCGCAATCTAAAAATGAGCATTGCGCCGCCGGTGCTTACGGAATACCAGATTTTTGCCCTGCCAATTTGTTATTGTATCAGCATGGCGTCGCCAAAGCTGAAAAAGCGGTATTTTGCCTGCACGGCAACCCGGTACGCGTTCAGAATGTGCTCCCGGCCTGCCAAAGCGGATACCAGCATGATCAGGGTGCTTTCGGGCAGGTGAAAGTTCGTGATCAGGCCGTCCAGCACTTGAAACTCAAATCCAGGGTAGATGAAAATATCCGTAAAGCCGCCGCTTTCTTTGATGCAGCCTTCTTTTTTGGCAACGGATTCGAGCGTGCGGCAGCTGGTGGTGCCGACGGAAATGACTCTGCCGCCGTTCTTTTTCGTACCAGACTGCGGCAGCCAGTAATGCTCCGAGTGCATTTTGTGATCCGTGATCTTGTCCACGCTGACGGGCCGGAAGGTACCAAGCCCGACGTGAAGCGTCACATACCCGATTTTGATCCCCTTTTCGCGGATTTTCCCCAGAAGCTCTTTGGTAAAATGGAGCCCGGCGGTGGGGGCGGCGGCGGAGCCGACCTCGCGGGAATAAACAGTCTGGTAGCGTTCCTTGTCCTCAAGCTTCTTTTTAATGTAAGGCGGCAGCGGCATCTGGCCGATCTGGTCGAGAACGGAGTAGATATTTCCCTGATAAAAGAATTTGACCAGACGGTTTCCCCCCTCTATGATTTCCAGTACTTCGGCAGTCATGAGTCCGTCGCCGAAGGAAAAGCGGTTTCCGGGCTTGGCCCGCTTGCCGGGGCCGGCCAGCACCTCCCAAACGTCGTCTCCTTTCGCGGCCAGAAGCAAAAACTCCACCCTCGCTCCCGTTCCCTCTTTGATGCCGTATATTCTGGCGGGGAGAACGCGTGAATCGTTCAGGATCAGGCAGTCGCCGGGGTACAGGTAATCGATCACGTCATAAAAATGCCGGTGCTGAATCTCACCGCTTTTCTTATCCAAAATCAAAAGCCGGGAAGCGTCTCGCGGCTCAATGGGAGTTTGCGCAATCAGCTCCTCGGGCAGGTCGAAATCAAAATCTTTTGTGTTTAAAGTGCTTTCCATTCTTTCTCTCCTAAATCTGCTTCGGATTATTTTTGAATTCTATTATAAATAAATTGACAACCAATGGCAACCCGTGCTATGATAAAGCAAGATAAAAATAAGAAGATAGAGGCGCGTCTTTCAAAAGTAGCGGGATGTAGGTTGCCAAAACCGACGAGAGCCTGTGAAAGGGAAAGTCGCCGAAGGGAATGCCACGGCAGGCATTTGCCTGGTTGTGTCTGCGAACAGCGGCATGACTGTCATCATGAGAGTATGGTGGAGAGCTATCACAGAGTATCAGCAGGAATCCTGCATCTGGAGTGCTTTTTATTATATTGGATTGATGACCGGTTTTCAACCGGTTTTTTTATTTCTTATTCCATTTTCTTACATTAGGAGGAACATCTCATGAAACAGTATAAGGTTGGCATTATTGGAGCAACAGGAATGGTGGGCCAGCGCTTTGCCACATTGTTGGAAAACCACCCGTCGTTCCTGCTAACCGTGTTGGCGGCGAGTGCCCGTTCCGCGGGGAAAACATACCGCGAGGCCGTAGGCAAACGCTGGCTGATGTCTTCTCCCATTCCTGAGAAGATGGCCGATATGATTGTACTCAATGCCGATACGGATGTGGAGAAAATCGCCTCTATGGTCGATTTCGTATTCTGTGCGGTAGACATGAAGAAAGAAGAAATCAAAGCGCTGGAAGAAGCCTATGCCAAGGCGGAATGCCCGGTTGTTTCAAACAACAGCGCGCATCGCGGCACCCCCGATGTTCCCATGGTTGTTCCGGAGCTCAACCCCGAGCATACCGAAATCATTGCGGCGCAGAGAAAGCGCCTTGGAACAAAGCGCGGCTTTATCGCGGTAAAATCCAACTGCTCCCTGCAAAGCTACGTGCCGGCTCTGCATCCTTTGCTGGACTTCGGCGTTACAAAGGTTCTGGCTTGCACCTACCAGGCAATTTCCGGAGCGGGTAAGAATTTTGAATCCTGGCCCGAAATGATCGACAACGTGATCCCCTATATCGGCGGCGAGGAAGAAAAATCCGAGCAGGAGCCCATGAAGATCTGGGGCCACATTGAGGGCGACAAGATTGTCAACGCCACTTCCCCTTTGATCACCGCCCAATGCATCCGAGTGCCGGTAACCGACGGCCACATTGCGGCTGTGTTTGCTTCCTTTGAAAAGAAGCCCGAAATCGAAGAGATTCTGAACCGCTGGAAGAACTTTGCCGGTGTGCCCCAGCAGCTCCAGCTACCCAGCGCCCCCAAGCAGTTTATTCACTACTTTGAAGAAAACGACCGTCCGCAGACAAAGCTGGACAGAAATCTGGAAGGCGGCATGGCGATATCCGTCGGCCGTTTGCGTCCCGACACCCAGTACGATATCAAATTTGTCTGCCTGTCCCACAACACCCTGCGCGGAGCCGCCGGCGGCGCTGTTCTGCTGGGCGAGCTGCTCTGTGCGCAGGGATATATGGACTAAGCATTTTTTATTCGATTTCAGATTATTATTTATTATATTATTATTTGTATAACAGGAGGTTGCTACTATGAAAAAGGCACCTTTTCTTGGCTCCGGTGTTGCGATTGTAACTCCTATGAATCAAGACGGCTCCGTCAACTATGAGATGCTGGGCCGCCTGATCGATTTTCAGATTGAAAACGGAACCGACGCGATCATCGCCTGCGGAACCACGGGGGAATCCGCCACGTTGTCGCATGAAGAGCACTGCGGTGTTTTGGAATACTCGATCAAGAAGGTCAATCACCGCGTTCCCGTGATTGCCGGTACCGGCAGCAACGACACGGCTTACGCCATCGAGCTGGCTTTGGAAGCCAAGCGCTACGGCGCGGACGCTCAGCTGAGTGTGACCCCTTATTACAACAAGACCTCTCAGGCGGGGCTGATTCAGCATTTTACCCATATTGCGGACGCAACCGATTTGCCGATCATTCTGTATAATGTCCCCTCCCGCACCGGCTGCTGCATTCAGCCCACCACCTACCTGGAGCTTTCCAAGCACCCCAATATTGTGGCGATAAAGGAAGCAAACGGGGATATTTCCGCCATTGCGCAGACGGCCGCCCTGTGCGGAGATAACCTGCACATCTATTCCGGCAACGATGACCAGACCCTGCCGATCCTCTCTCTTGGCGGCAAGGGAATCATCTCGGTGGTTGCGAACATCTGCCCCGCTTTGATGCACAATATCTGCCAAAGCTTCTTTGACGGTGATATTGCGAAGAGCCGCGCGCTTTCTCTGGAATATCTTGACCTGATGAACGCCATGTTTATTGATGTGAATCCCATTCCGGTGAAGGAAGCGGTTAATTTAATCGGCTTTGAAAGCGGCGAATGCCGTCTGCCCCTTGTGGCCATGAGTGACGCAAACCGCGAAAAGGTGGTTTCCATCATGAAGAAGCACGGGCTGATCTGACTTTGAAATCGACCGGTCGGAGAATACCGATTTCTAAAATAAAAGACAAAAGCGCCTTGTAATGCCGACGGCGGTGACAAAAACATCTTTTGTTTTTTGAGACTCGGTATAACATGGCTTTCGCGGCGGCCCGTGCCGCTGTCTGCCGCCCCGCGGCAGCAAGGGAATTGCAAATGGAATTGGATTCCTTTGGAAATGTATTAATTTAAGAATGGAATGATAAAATGACTAGATTTGTCATAAGCGGGTGCAATGGAAAAATGGGCAATCAGATTGCCGCCGGGCTGAAGAACCGCCCCAACTGCATCACGGTTGCGGGTATCGATGCTTTTACCGGCGTGGAGAAGGAATTTCCCGTGTTCTCTGCCCCAGCCGAGATCAGCTGCGAGGCGGACGTTCTGATTGATTTTTCCAACCCCTCTCTTCTCTCTTCCCTGCTGGAGCTGGGGCTTTCCCGTAAAATGCCCCTGGTCATCTGCACCACGGGCTATTCAAAGGATCAGGTGGCTCAAATCAAAAGAGCCGCCCAAAGCATCCCGATCTTTTACTCCGGCAATATGTCCCTTGGGGTAAATCTGCTGATCGAGCTTGCGAAAAAGGCTGCAACCGTTCTGTGGGGCCAGTTCGATGTGGAGATTATCGAAAAGCATCATAATCAGAAGGTCGACGCTCCCAGCGGCACCGCACTGATGATTGCGGACGCAATCTCTTCCGTAGTGGAGGAAGATCCCCATTACGAGTATGATCGGCATTCTCAGCGCAAGAAGAGAAGCAAAACGGAAATCGGTCTGCATTCCGTTCGCGGCGGCACCATTGTTGGGGAACACGAGGTTCTGTTTGCCGGCCCCGACGAGATTTTGAGCATCACCCATTCGGCTCAGTCCAAAGAGATTTTTGCAACAGGCTCTATCAATGCCGCTCTGTTCCTAATCGGTAAGCCTGCGGGTTTATACAACATGAGCGACCTGCTGGCCGATCATAAGGAGGAATCATGATGCCAGGAGCGACCATTGCTTCGTCCAGTGAAATTACCCTGATCACTTTGCAGAACTGCTCGGCGAATATTTCCTTTTTGTCGGAGATATTCGAGAAGATCGCGGCGCTGGGAGTGAATGTCGATATGATTTCCCTCTCCCCCACACAAGGGGCCTTCACCTCTCTTTCGTTTACGATTGCGGATGAAGATTTGGGGAAAATGCTGCAATTCACCTCCGAGCTGCAGGCACGGCATGAAATCAAAATGATCGTCAGCAGCGGCAACAGCAAAATCACTGTGAGCGATCAGCGGATGAAGCATACCCCCGGTATTGCGGCCGCAGTGTTTGCCGCCGCTGCCCGCGTTTCGACCGATGTGCGGATTATCACCACGTCGGAAGAAGAAGTATCTTTGCTGGTTACCTTTGCGGATTATCCCGAAACTCTGACCGCCATTGAACAGGCGATGAGAGAACCGCAGGATTAAATTGATTCGGGAGAAATCCTGATTTTTAAAGCGCACCGGAAGCTTCTTTGGCAGAAGCTTCCGGTGCGCTTTTCGTTCTATCTCAACTGAAAAATACCACAGGGCTGTTTGTATATAGTATCCCTCAACTTGGGAAAACTGAATGCAGAGGAGGCGTTTACCGTGAATATGGGCTTTGATGCGGTTTATTACGAGCCGGCCGCACTCGATTACGAATTGGGAAAAATGCTCTGGGCCAAATACAGCGGTTTGCCCTGGAACGAAATTGAGAGCCATAACCGAATACCGGAATTAACTGCTTCGGAAAACCGGGAGTTTCCAAAGCTGAAACAGCATCTGATCATCGGCGTGAGAAAAACCCATAAATACGTGCCGAATTATAAAGTTTCCGACTGGCTGGTGCCGTATACCTCTTCGGGGTGCAGAGCCATGTGCCTGTATTGCTACCTGGTATGCAACTATAATAAATGTGCCTATCTGCGTCTGTTTGTGAACCGTGAGCAAATGCTGGACAAAATTCTGAAAAAGGGTGCCGAGTCCCCCGCGCCGCAAACCTTTGAAATCGGCAGCAACAGCGATTTAGTGCTGGAAAATACCATTACGGAGAATCTGATTTACACCATCGAGCGGTTTGCGCGCGAGGGCCGTGGGCACCTTACCTTCCCCACCAAATTCGATATGGTAAAACCGCTGTTAAGCCTTGATCACAGAGGAAAAACCATATTTCGCATGAGCGTCAACCCGGAGGAGATCATCCGCCGCATAGAGCTGGGAACATCGCCGCTACGCGCGCGCATCCGCGCACTGAACGATATGGCGGAAGCGGGGTATCCGGTGGGAATGCTGATCGCGCCGATCATTCTGGTACCGGACTGGAAGCGCCTGTATGAAGAACTGATCGGGCAGCTGGCGGAAGAACTGAGCCCGAAGGTAAAGCAAAACGGTTTCATAGAAATCATACTGATGACCTACAGCTTTGTTCAAAACGCCATCAATACCGATGCGTTCCCCAATGGCGTCAAGCTGTTTGACCGGGAAATGATGACCGGGCGCGGACGCGGCAAATACTCTTACCGAAACGAGATACGGGCAGAAACCGAGTCTTTTTTACGGGAAAAGCTGTTCAAAGAGCTGCCGGATATGCCGATTTTATATATTTCATAGAATGTTTAGAGAGGATTCCAATATAATTTTTACTTGATTTTATTACAGTCGGTCGTCAGGATTTGTGATCGATCAGGTGTGTAAAAAGGGCCACGCGTTTTCACGTGGCCCTTTTCGCAAATTCCATGCAAAAAATCAAGCTGAAAAGCCCCTCTTCCCTGCTACCCGAATGCGTAAATAACAAGCGGGAATACATAAACCCCGGCCAGAACGGCGCAGAATAAAATCCGGTAGGCCCACAGCGCCAGCGGCTCCAGCGGCCTCAGGCAGCGGTAGCCTTCCTTTCTCAAGAACAGCCAGAAGCCCACCAGAGAAAAGATGCCCAAAACCGAAAGAAGCATACCGGGCCTCAGGCCCTGCGGCACAAACGTAACCGTTACCTTGTTTTCTCCCTGCTCGAGAGGAATGGCGATCATATCACCAAACACCTGGTACACCTCGGCTGTTTTCTCCGCATTGACCTGAACAGAATACCCTTTCTGGTAGGAGAGCGGCAGAAGCAAATAGGGATTTTTCCCCGAGCCCTGCACAGTTCCGGAAATGTGGTTCCCGTTTTGCGCCAGCTGCACCTTGGGCGCGGCAGTCTCGGCGGCGGCGAGTGTTTCCAGATTCATACCGAACACGCCGAACGATTTTGCGTGGAAATCGCGCAGAACCGAAACGCGGATATCTACGGTTTCATCGGTGAAGGTACCGAGATTCAAAAGTCCGTTTTCCTGCTGGGTTGGGTACTGATACGCCACTGTTTCGTCATTGACGGAAACGCGCAGACTCTTATAGGCCGGTTCCGTCAGATGATTGGTGACCTGATCAAAGCAGTCCAGATACAAGGTCTGCGTTCCCTCCACCAGAACGTGGTATTCCAGCTCGCCGTCCTTTTCGGAATTTTCACGCACCAGCTCCATCTGGGAGCCGGTGTCGTACACAAACACGTTCGTTGTGGAGGATGGTTCATACTCCTCCGTCAACGGTTCCTGTGAACCGAACACCTTCGTAAAAAGATACTGCTGAATTCCGCGGCGGGTCATGCCGGGCAGATTCTTCAGCTCACTGATATTGTCGGACTGAAGGACGGTTCCAAAGGACATCGTCCCCTGGTTTTTAACAAGAGCGTAGCGGTCGTTTTGATAGAGGATATGGTCGCGGTCGGTCGTTTCATATTCCCGCTTGATGGTGTAGCGGTTTCCCCACAGGGCATCCGTCAGTTCGGTGCCGCCGTGGGAGCTGACCTCCATCCAGTAGGAGGAATACCCCATCCGCTTCATCGTGAACATAAAATCCTCGTCCGTCAGCGAGGTGTAGTGATTGAGCGTCGGGTAATTGATTCCGCCCAGAAGGTTCACGTCAAAATACTTGTGGCCGTTTTTCACCCGGTACAAATCCGTGTCGTCTATTTTATCCTTTAAATCGAACACGGAGCTGTAAAAAGATACCGGGTTTGCCGCCGAACCGATAAACACGCTGCCGAAAAATACGGATTCGCAGCAAGCCAGCAGTAAAAGGAACAAAGAGAAATATTGTTTGGTCAGATATTGATGCCGGTATAAATACAGAATCAAATAGTAACAAAGGACGGCCAGCACCGTGAACAGCAAAAAATAGAGCGCGGCGTTTTCATTCAGCCACAGGGTTCTGGTGTAAATACTCAAATCGCGGTAGCGGTAATACAGCAAAAGAAATGCCACCAAAGACATGCAGCCCAAAAGGAAAATGCCGATACCGATTCCCGGCCAATCCTGATGCAGAAAGCGCCCCTCCTCCCGATTCAGGTCGGAGATCGCCTTGGCCAGAAACAGCAGGCCGAGAAAAGCCGTCATATACCCGTATCTTGCCGGGAAAGCCTGATAGCTGCCGGTGTGCCACATTTTATTGATCGGCTCGATAAACAGGGGCACCACCAGAAGCACCCACAAAACCAACAGGCTGCGCATGTGGCGATCCCGCCAGCATTCGAGCGGGTTCAGAAACGCCAGGGCGGCAAACACGCCCGCGCTGCAAAGCAGAATAGGCAGCGTGGTGTAAAAGCTGGTCAATAGTGTGCCGGAGGAGATGCTCTCGATCAAGCCGACGGTGCGGGCCGATGACAGATATTGAAACAGCGACGGCAAACCGTAGAAATGCCCAGCAGAAGAACCGATTGTTTTCTTTCTTCCAGTCTATTCTGCGTCAGGCGCAGGTAAATCCCGAATGCCAGAACCACAAAGAGAACGACCATATAGGTCAGGTAAAAATTCAAAACCATGATCGCCGCCAGACTCAGCGCGTAGCAAAGCGGCTTGCGCTGGCAGATCAGCCGATCCAGCCCGATCATCAGAAGGGGAAACATTGCCATGACGTCAAGCCATACCATGTTCTGAAAATACAGCATCGTGTACCCGCCAAAAGCATACATGATCGACAGCGCCAGAATCTGCACGGAATTGAGATTGGAAAACCGGTGCCGGAAAAAGAGCGCCGCGGTAAACGAGCACAACGCCATTTTCAGCAGCACGAGAATGTTGACAAACAAATACATCTGCTCCGCCGGAACCAGCAGTACCAAAAAGGTAAACGGGCTCGACACAAAAAAGAAAAAAACGCCCAAAAAGCTCATTCCGCCCGCATTCTGCATGTTTAAGAGAAAATCGGCGTTCCCCTTTAATATGTTTTGAAAATCGAGCAAAAAGGGAATGACCTGCTGCTTCATGTCGCACCAGGCCAGGGTCTGATTTTTGAAAGGATACAGGTCAAAGAGGAAGAACAGCAGCAATGTGAGCGCGGCGGTTGCAATCGGAGCGGGCCAGCAGCGTCGTTTCATGGTACCTCCCTCTCTCAGTTCTGAAAAATATTTCATTCAATACACCTTGTTTCTTCCCCTGCCAGGGGCGGGGAAGAAACAGCAAATAAAATGAATTCAATCTGAAAAGCGATATGCCTTTATTTTTGGAGAATTACCTTGTGAAATACCTTTTTGCCTTTTTTGATGATTACAAAGCCCTTTTCAAAATCGGCCGCCGTCAGCACATGCTCAACTGCGGTGATTTTCCGGTCGTCCACCGAAACGCCGCCCTGCTGAATCAGCCTGCGGCCCTCGCCCTTGGAGGGAATCAGCCCCGCCTTGCTCATCACTTCCAGAATGCCGATCGTGCCGTCTGTTAAATCAGAAGCGGAGAGCTCCGTGCTGGGCATATTGTCGGAATTTCTGCCGCCGCCGAACAGCGCGCGCGCGGCCTCCTGCGCTTTTGCGGCCTCCTCTTCCCCGTGGATCAGCCTTGTCACCTCAAAGGCCAGAACCTCTTTTGCCTGATTCAGCTCACTGCCGGTCATCGCCTCATACTCCGCAATTTTAGAGAGCGGCAGGAAGGTCAGCAGCTTCATGCAGCGGATTACGTCGGCGTCATCCACATTGCGCCAGTACTGGTAGAAATCGAACGGAGAGGTTTTTTCGGGGTCGAGCCACACGGCGCCCTTCTCCGTTTTTCCCATCTTTTTGCCCTCGCTGGTGGTGAGCAGCGTAAAGGTCATGCCGTAGGCTTCTTTGCTCTTCATGCGGCGGATCAGCTCCACGCCGCCGATGATGTTGCTCCACTGGTCATCGCCGCCCATTTCCAGCATGCAGTTGTAGCGCTCGTTGAGCTCGAGAAAATCGTAGCTCTGCATGATCATATAGTTCAGCTCAAAGAAGGAGAGCCCGCGTTCCAAACGCTGCTTATAGCATTCAAAGGTGAGCATGCGGTTGACGGAAAAATGCACGCCGACCTTGCGTAAAAAATCAATATAATTCAGGTTCAGCAGCCAGTCGCCGTTGTTTGCCATGATCGCCTTTCCGCCGGAAAAGTCGATCAGGCGCGACATCTGCTTTTGAAAGCACGCGATATTGTGGTCGATATCCTCTTTCGTCAGCATTTTGCGCATGTCGCTCTTTCCAGAGGGGTCGCCGACCATCCCGGTGCCGCCGCCGAACAGCGCGATCGGCGTGTGGCCCGCCTTCTGCATATGCGCCATAACCATAATCTGGACAAAGTGCCCCACATGCAGGCTGTCCGCCGTCGGGTCAAAGCCGATGTAAAAAGTGATCTTGTCCTCATTGAGCAGCTGCTTTACCTTTTCTTCATTTGTGATTTGGGCGATCATGCCCCTTGCTTTCAGTTCATCAAATACTCCCATGTTTCATTTCCTCCAATTCAGTCTGCAAGGGGAAAAATAAAAAGCCCCCTGCGTTTTTCTCCTGCAGAGGGCGGAAATTCCGCGGTACCACCTCAGTTTACCGCAGCCTCACGGCGGCGGCCTCACGGGTAAAAAATTCCCCAAACGCGCTAACGGGCGCACCCGGACGGGCCTAAATCCGGCAATCTGCCGCTTTCTCAGCCCGACGGCTCCGGAATGTATTTCCGGGAAGCTTCCGCCCCTGCTTGCACCAACCGCAGGTTCTCTGTGCCGGCCGCTTTCCCGTACTTATTTCCTTCTTCGCCATTGATTTGCATTATAACGAATGTTTTTTGCCTTGTCAAGCCCCGGCCTTTCCCGGGGCCTGCTCCGCGAGCCGAAGCATTTCGCGGGCGTTTTCCAGCATCAGCTCCGTAACGGGGAACCCGCCCATAATGCGCGCCAGCTCCTTGGCGCGGCCCTCTGCGTCGAGCGGGATAATCTCCGTGAATGTGCGGTCCTGCTGCTGCTTCTTTTGAATCAGCAGATGGTTTTGGGCCAGCGCGGCGATCTGCGCCAGGTGAGTCACACAAATCACCTGATGCCCCCCGGCGGCCTGACGCAGCTTGAGTCCCACCTTTTGCGCGGCGCTGCCGCTGATGCCCGTGTCCACCTCGTCAAAAATCAGGGTGTCCACTTCATCTTTCCCCGCCAGAACGGATTTAATCGCCAGCATAATGCGCGAAAGCTCACCGCCGGACGCGATTTTCGCCACCGGCTTCGGCGGCTCCCCCGGATTGGTGGAAAGCAGGAACTGAATTTTGTCGCAGCCGGTCTCGTTTAAAGGGCAGCGCTCCTGCTCCACCTCAAACGAAACTCCCGGCATATTCAAAAACTGCAGTTCTTTTTTTACGCTCTCGATGAATCTGGACGCCGCCTTTTTCCGCTGTGCGGAAAGGAGTTTCGCAAGGCGGATCGCCTCCTCCTTGGCGCTTTCGTACTGCTCGTTCAACCTGGCAAGGCGCTCGTCAGAAAGCTCGATGTTCTGCAGCTCGGCGCGGCAGTTTTCGAGATAGTCCAGCATCTCCTCTTCCGTTTCGCCGTATTTCAGGCTGAGACGGTACAGAAAATCGAGCCGATCCTCCATCCGCTCCAGCTCTGCGGGATCATAGTCCAAAAGCTCCGCGGCGCGGCTTAGTTCCGCACTGCAGTCCTGCAGCTCGTATTCCAGAGTCTGAAAACGGTCGGACAATGACTCGACCGACGGGAGATAGCGCTTCGCGTCGAGCAAAGCAGAGCCGATCTGCGCCATGGCGGACAAAACGCCGCCCTCTTCTTCCCCGTCGAGCAAGGTACGCGCCAGCTGGAACTGCTGCGCCAAACGCTCGCTGTTGCGGTACAGTGTGCGTTTTTCCGTCAGCTGTTCCTGTTCGCCGGGGCGCAGCGCGGCTTCTTCCAGCTCCTGAATCTGGTATTTGAGCAGATCCATGCGGCGCTCCTTCTGCGATTCATCCAGATCAAACGCCTGCAGCTCGTCGCGGATCCGGCACATATTCCGGTAAGCGTGCTGATATTCGCCAAGCAAAGGCAGAAGCTCGCCCACACGGTCTATGTACCGAATATGCAGATCCGGTGAAAGCAGCTGGTAGCTTTCATGCTGCCCATGGGTATTAACAAGGAACGGGGCGATCTCCTTTAATACGGATACCGTGGCCGGCCGGCTGTTGATGCGGCAGGTGTTTTTTCCCGTCTGGCTGATTTCTCTTTGAATCAGGACGTTGCCCTCCTCATCAGCGGAATAGCCGAGCTCCGTGAGCTTTTGCAGAACATGGCCGTTCGGCGAGGAGAACACGGCGCTGACAAAAGCGGAGGAGGCTCCGGTGCGGATCAGCTCGCGTGAGGTTCGCTCGCCCAGAATCGCGCCGATCGAGTCGATCAAGATGGATTTGCCCGCGCCGGTTTCTCCGGTCAGCACATTAAAGCCGGCGTCAAAATTCAGCCCGCATTTTTCAATAACAGCCACATTTTCGATATACAGCTGCGAGAGCATCTGCTATCACCTGCCAACAATCAGTTTTTTCAGTTCCTCTGTCAGCTCAAACGCCGTTTCCGGCGTTTTGCACACAATGAGCACGGTGTCGTCGCCGGCCACGGTGCCCACCACCTTTTCCCAGCGAAGGCTGTCCATTGCGGCGCAAACGGCGTTGGCCATTCCCGTCAGGCACTTGACGACCACAAGGTTCATGGCGTTGTCCACCTCCACGGCGGAATCTTCAAACAGCGAATAGAATTTTCCGGAAATATCCCGGGACGGCTCCTGACTGTTTGCATAACGGTACTTTCCGTCCGCAGACAGAATCTTAACAAGGCGAAGCTCTTTGATGTCTCTGGATACCGTGGCCTGCGTTACATCGAATCCGGATTCTTTCAGCCGGCGCAGGAGTTCCTCCTGCGTATCGATTTGATGTTCGCTGATCAGCTCCAGAATTTTCGTATGACGTCTTGTTTTCATGTCACGCTCTCCGTTCTGAAAGTTTTTCATTCACTACTTCGTAAAAGGTTTGATATTTCAGGTCGATCAGGCTGACTGACCGGGCAGACTTTTGAAAGCGCACGCATTCGTTCTCTGTTACGGGGATCGTTGTTTCTCCGTCGAGAGTCAAAAAGATTTCGCTTTGCCCGTTCGGAACCGCAGTGATGTGCAAGGTGGTGTCCTCACCGAACACGACCGAGCGCGTCAGCAGAGAATGCGGGCAAATCGGGGTCAGCAGCAGGCAGCGCATGGCCGGTTCGATCACCGGGCCGCCTGCGGAAAGAGAATACGCCGTAGAGCCGGTCGGCGTTGCAACGATCAGACCGTCCGCACGGTAGTGACAAAGATTGTTGTTGTTATAAGAAACCTGAAAATCGAGGATTCTGCTTTGAGAGCCGCGGGAGATAACCCCTTCGTTCAGCGCGTAATACACATTTTGATACTGCTCGCTTTTTAGAGAGGCCTCGAGCATCAGGCGGCGCTCGACCTTATAGGTACCATCCAGCAGCTGATGCAGGCGGGGCAGCTGGGTCGGCTCCCGACCCGCCGCAGGAGCTTTCCGCAGGGCGGGTCCGCCCCCGGCCCGGCCACAACCCCGAGCCTGCCGGCGTTCACGCCCAAAATCGGCTTGTCGGCCAGAGCGGCGTGCTTGGCCGCGTGGATGATCGTGCCGTCGCCGCCTACGGCGATCACAATATCGCACGCAGCTATCATGCCAGAAAAATCCTCAAAAAATTCAATATCGCGATACGGAAAGCTGGCGGAAAGAGCCGCGTTCATACAAACGTGGATTCCCAGACGGCGCAGCTCTTTCATAAGCTCCTGCGTCACCTGTTCCGCATTTGTTTTTGTCAGGTTGGGAATAACCGCTGCAATCAATGTGTATCACCGCCGTTTAGCTCGATGTGGGATCGCTCCACCAAATCCGACACGGATTGTCCGCTGACATCCTCCGGGCGCTCCGATTTCTGCAAATAGATCAAATACTCAATATTTCCCTCCGGCCCCTTGACCGGCGAGAAGGTAAGCCCCAGCACGGAAAACCCGTGCGCGAGGACGAAATCTCGAATTTTTACAATCACCTGTTCGTGAACCGCCGGGTCGCGAACCACGCCCTTTTTCCCGACTTTTTCCCGGCCGGCTTCAAACTGCGGCTTAATCAGGCAGAGTGCCCTCGCATGGTCAGAAAGAAAGGTTCTTGCCACCGGCAGCACCAGCGTCAGAGAGATAAAGGACACGTCCACACTGAAAAAATCGATGGGGTCCGGCACCTGCTCCGAGGTTAAGTAACGCACATTCGTTCGCTCCAGATTTACAACCCGGGGGTCTGTGCGCAGCTTCCATGCGAGCTGGCCGTAGCCGACATCTACCGAATACACCTTTTCTGCGCCGTTTTGTAGCATGCAGTCGGTAAAGCCGCCGGTAGACGCGCCGATGTCCATACAGGTAAGGCCGGAAAGATCAAGCGCGTACAGGCCGATCGCCTTTTCCAGCTTGAGGCCGCCGCGGCTGACATACCGCAGCCCCTTCCCGCGCACCTCTATGGCCGCAGCGGCGGGGAGCATGGTTCCCGGTTTGTCCGATTTCTGGTTATCCACATAAACGTTCCCCAGCATGATCAGGGTTTTGGCCTTTTCGCGGCTTTCTGCAAAGCCCTTTTCAAATACAAGGGTGTCGAGTCTTTTTTTCTCCGTCACTTTAAATACTCCGTTTGAATCCTGTGTTTCATGCCTTCGCTGTCAAGCTCCAGCTCTGCCAAAGACTGGCGCATGGTAGCCTGCTTGACAAAGCGGTTTTCCACCGCGTGCAGGGTCGTTTTCCCCGCATAATTCTGCCGATACATCAGGTACAGAAAATGCTCACCCACTCCGCCTTGCCGGATGCCCTCCTCAAAAAAGAAGATGTGGCGGGCGCTCATGCAGGCGTTGAGCGCCTGCGGATCCACCGGGTGGATCCGGTTGAGCTTGATGATCCGAACCGAAACGCCTTCCTTTTGCAGCTTTTTTGCCGCAAGGCAGGCCATGGAAAAAATTCTGCCGTAGGTAACCAGCGCCACAGGTGCTTCGGGATCGCCGTATTCGTCGAAGGAGTTGCCCGTAATCATAAAATCCTTCGGCTGGTACAGCTGGCCCCCACGGGGATAGCGCAC